>CAJHYW010000038.1_pt1 | contig 59333 bp, 59 predicted proteins | sample 9198811 | NCBI WGS metagenome assembly CAJHYW01 (sample SAMEA7708378, study PRJEB35096) | sediment metagenome | biome: marine neritic benthic zone biome [ENVO:01000025]; feature: sediment [ENVO:00002007]; material: shallow marine sediment [ENVO:03000034] sea grass bed [ENVO_01000059] ...
CCACGTAGGTGATTGCCGCGGTCGGGCAAGCCGCCGCGCACTGCGGGTCGCCTCCGCAGAGGTCACACTTGATGACCTTACCGGTGCTCTGGTTGTAGTTGATAGTGCCGAAGGGGCAGGCGATGGTGCACACCTTGCAACCCACGCAGAGCGAATCGTTGACCTCCTTCGCACCTGTCGTGTGGTTGATGGTGATCGCGTCGGTCGGGCACGCATGCAGACACCAGGCCTCGTCGCACTGTGTGCAGGTGTAGGGAATGGCTCGTTTACCGTGCTCGAACTCGAAAATCTTGATGCGTGATTTGGCGGGGTTGAACACGCCCTCGTGCTCGAATGAGCAGGCCATTTCGCACTGCAAACAGCTCGTACACTTTTCGGGATCGATCAAAAGAGATTTGTGCATTACGGCCTCCGGTTTGGAACGGCGGCGGTCACACGCCGGCCCAGGACGAGATTCGTTTTCGGTCGCTGAGAGTCGCGAACAGTTCTTTACGCACTGTACTCGATTTGCGATTTTGTGTGTAGAGCAGCTACCCGGTATCCGGCGGCGGTGCCTCGCGCCGCGGGATACGCGCGCGGCGGTCCGAGTCGTACAGCTCACCACCGTAGTTGCGGTTGTAGCGCTCCGAGGCGGCTTGATGGGGTTGATGGTCCCAGGGCGTGACCTGGCCTTCGAGAAGCGCCTCTTGCACTAGACGCCGGCGCTGCTGGCTCTCGATGATACGGTCGCGCAAGCTGTCGTTGTCCCAACGCATACCCACCTCGGTGGCAAAGCTTGTCTCGGCATCGGCATATGCATCGTTCCCGCTCAGATTCTCGAACTCGTCGGGGTCCTGCGCGAGGTCGTAGAGCTGTGGCGGGTCGCCGTCGCAGCTTATGTACTTCACGCTACCGCGTCTGAGCATGAAGGCGGGCTGAGTGGTGCCTTCGGCCAGATACTCCGAGACCACGTGGTCATTCGCTCTTGACGAGCCGTTGCCGAGCAACGGCGCCAGGCTGTGTCCGTCCAAGGGTGCGGCGGGTTCCACACCGCGTCCATCGGTTGCCACGTCAGCCATGGTCGGTAGCAGGTCGAGCAGCGATACCTTTGAGGACACGCGCGCGGCGGCGGGCACGCCCGGACCACACAACACCAAGGGCACACGCACCGAGCGCTCGAAGAAGGACATCTTGTACCAGAGCCCGCGCTCGCCCAGCATGTCACCGTGGTCGGAGGTGAACATGATCAAGGTGTCGTCGTTCAAACCCGTGGCGCGCAACGCATCGAGTAACGCGCCCACCCGGTCATCCAGCCACGATGTCATGGCATAGTACGCGTGGCGAGCGTTTCGTACGTGCTCGTCATCGATTCGATACTGGTCCATCTGACAGATGTGATGGAGTCGGCGCGTAAAGGGGTCGCACTCGTCCGGTGAGAGAGCGGGCACCACCGGCATGTCGATATCCTCATGCTTGTATCGGTCCCAGTACGCGCGCGGTGTCATGTAGGGGTCGTGGGGTTGGATAAAGGACACGGTCATCATGAAGGGCCGTGGGTCGTCGTCGCGCGCCAGGTCGTAAAGCGTCCGCACAGCCTGATAGCCGACCTCCTCGTCGTAGTCGATCTCGAGCGTTCTGTCGTACACACCCGCTTCGACCACGCTTTGCATGTTGTGGTACCAGAACGGCCGCGTCTCGAAATCCAGCCAGTCGGGGGTCCATCCATAATCACTGGGGTAGATGTCCGTGGTCACGCGATCCTCGAAGCCGTGGAGCTGGTCGGCACCGATGAAGTGCATCTTACCGCTCAATACCGTGCGATAACCGGTGGCCCGCAGATAATGGGCGAAGGTGGGAATATCCGATGGAAAGTCGGCGGCGTTGTCGTAGGCGCCGATCCTCGAGCAGAGCTGCCCAGCCATCATGGAGAAACGCGAGGGTGCACAAAGGGGCGAGTTGCAATACGCGTTCTCGAACACCGTCCCGCTCTCGGCGAGCGTGTCCAGATGAGGGGTGCGCACCAACGGATGACCGTAAGCAGCGAGCGACTGCGGCGCCATCTGGTCGAACATGAGCAACAAGATGTTCGGGGTCTTCATCGACGTTCCTCCGTGTTCTTATGTTCGACCCGGGTCAACCTGGTCGGCGAATCATAGAGGATTCCGTCCCCCACACAAGATGGCCGGGTCAGCCCGCATAATGCATCAAGAACCCAGCCCCGGCTCGGCCCACCGCGGGGGCGCGGTGAGAAAGCGCGCAAACGTTCTGGGGCCCGCCGTGAATAGGTCCTTGTAGGCTCGGGGCCCCGCCGCGCACGGCCCCAGCTCACCATACCCGCTTCCTCCTGTGAAGGCGTGATGCTGTGGGCTTAGCTAGCATTTGCGTCCACGGCTCCGTATTCTCCTTACGATCTTCAACCATGGATCGAGGCGTCACGTTGAACCAAGAGGCTACGCAAGACCCGGACCTATCGTCGGCCGCGCGTGTGTTCCAAACACGCGGGCTGCCAAAAGTTGCCTGGGGTAAGGGCTGCTACGTCTACGACGTGGATGGGCGCTGTTACATCGACGGGTCGAGTGGTCCTGCCGTTTATTGCATCGGGCACGGCAATGAAGAGGTCAACGACGCGATAAAGGCACAGCTGGACCGCATTGCCCACGGCTATCGGTACATGTTTACAAGCGACCCGCTGGAGCGGCTACAGGCAATACTCGCGCGGGGGTGTGGCGGAGAGCTCCAGCACTCGGTGGTCGTTTGCGGTGGGTCGGAGGCGGTGGAAAGTTGTTTGAAGATCGCGCTCCAGTACCAGAGCTGTGTCGGTCAACGCACGCGCCGGCGGTTTATCGCGCGCGCGCGTTCGTGGCACGGGAACACCTTGGGCGCGCTGTCGGTGTCGGGGTTTGCGCAGCGCCGTGCGCCCTTCGAGGGCGGGCTGCTGGAGGCGAGCTTTGTCTCGGCGGCGAACGACTATCGCCCGCCCCAGGGTGTGTCCGTCGACGGGATCGCCGCTTTTTGCGCCGACGAGCTCGAGCAGGAGATTCTCAGGGTTGGTCCAGAGAATGTGTGTGCGTTTATCTTCGAGCCCGTCGTCGGCGCCGCGGGTGGCGCCGTGCCGGCGCCGCCGGGGTATGCGGCGCGTATGCGCGAGGTATGCGACCGTTATGGAGTGCTGATGATCTCCGACGAGGTCATGTGCGGCGTCGGGCGCACTGGTAAGTGGCGCGCGCTCGAGCACGACGGTGTCGAGCCCGACATCATGGCGGTAGCCAAGGGCTTGGGTGGTGGCTACATCCCGCTCGGCGCTGCGGTGTTTAGCCGTCGCGTCGCCGATGCGATTTACGCGCACGACGGCGAGGTGCTGACCGGCCACACCTTTGCCGGACATACGGCGGCGTGTGCTGGTGGTGTCGCGGTGCAGGGCGTCATCGAGCGCGAGCACCTTATCGAGAAAGTCGCCGACGAAGGCCCGTGGCTCATGGGCGCGCTCCGCGAGGCGCTGGGTCAGCATCCACACATCGGCGACATACGCGGGCGCGGTTTCTTTCTCGGTGTCGAGTTCGTCGCCGACCGTGAGACCAAGGAGCCCTTCTCACCGGACCGGCGTATCTATGCAAACATCGGCGAGCAGGGTTTCGCCAATGGGTTGATCTGCTACCCGGTGGGCGGCAACGTGGACGGTTACAAGGGCGATATCGTCATACTCGCGCCGCCGTACAACGCGACACGTGCGGAGCTCGAGGAGATCGTCGAGAAGTTTACGACCACGTGTCGTGCGGTATTGGGTTGAGGCACGCGCCACGCCTTGACGCCGCGGCGAGGATGATCCGACGTCCTAGCTCTCGTCGGTGGCCGCAAGCTTGACGAGCACTTGCTCGCTAATCGCATACGGCACCTCGGTGCTTGCAACCATCCCGATACGCTCATAGAAATCCCGCGCCAAGTTGTCATTCAGTACTTTGAGCTCCACGCGGCAGCAGCGCCGTTTGTTGGCGATGTTGCACACGCGCGCCATCAGCAGGCGCCCCAGGCCCAACCCGCGTGCCCATGTCTCTACGTACAAGTCGTTGACGTAGAGATAGGGCTGTCCCTTGTACGTCGAGTAGGCCGTAAGGAACGTGGTCAAGGCGGCCGGCCGCTCATCCGCTTCGGCGATGATGGTTTCATAGAACGGCGCATCTCCAAACGCATGGCGTCTGACATCCGCGAGCGTCGAGACGAACTCTTGGCCTTCCCCGATTTCCGACGCCAGCGCTCGGAGCATGCGATGCATAACCGCGGCGTCATCCATCTCGGCCGCTCTGAGTACGATGCTCGTCATGCTTGTGCCCAGGGCTAATCGAACGCCGAGAGAAAGCTGGCGAGGTTTGCACCGAGGGCAGGGCAGAGGTAGCCCCCTTCTTGGACCAGCAGCGTAGGCAGCCCTAAAGCGGCGACCTCGGCCGCGATCCTCGCGAAGCCGGCCGTCGTGACACCCAGACCGACCAGCGGGTCGCCTTCGTACGCGTCCAGCCCGAGCGCCACGACCAGGGAGTCGGCGCAAAATGCGCGGATACGGTCGAGCGCCTCGGGCAGGGCGGCGAGATAGATTTCGTCCTTACTGCCACGTGGCAGCGGTATGTTGAGGTTGCAGCCCAAGCCGGGACCTTCGCCCCGTTCGCTCCGGTGACCCCAGAAGAAGGGATAGAAGCGCACCGGGTCCGCGTGGATGGACACCGTTAGCACGTCGGCCCGCCGGTAGAAGATTCCCTGGGTGCCGTTGCCGTGGTGCACATCTACATCGAGAATAGCCACGCGATGTCCGCTGTCGCGCAGCGACTGGGCCGCAATGGCGCTGTTGTTGAAAAAGCAAAAGCCACCCGCGAGGTCCGCGAAGGCGTGGTGTCCCGGGGGGCGGCAGAGCGCGTAGACGGCGTCCTCGCCGCCGAGCAAGACATGAGCGCCGTGGGTGGCGCTGTGGCTGCTGGCAAGCGCCGAGGCCCATGTGTGCTCGGAGATGGGACATGCGGTGTCGGCCATGTGGTAACCGGCTTGCCCCACGGCGGACCGCGGATAGCCCGCATGTTCGCCACGCGGGTGGACGTTGGGGATGACCTCATCGGATGCACCCGCTATACGTCGCCAGCGCGTGTGTATGCGCTCTATAAACGTCAGGTACTCAGGGGTATGCACCGCAGCGACGGGCGCCAGGCCATAGTCCGGCGGCGACACCACGTTGTCACCGCGCTGCTCGACCGCGCCAAGCAGGGCATCGATACGTTCCGGCACCTCCGGGTTTGGTATCAAGCACCCGTTGACCAGAAACTGGCGCGGGTAGTGTGCGCGCTGTGCTTCGCTAAAGATGACTTCCATCTCGACCCCCGTGCTGGCTCAAAAGCCGACCTGGTCGCCACCCTTTAGCTGGAGCATCTCGCGCGCCTCGGCGGGCGTCGCGACCTCCAGCGAAAGCCCTTCGAGCACCTGGCGCATGTTGTGCACCTGCTCGGCGTTGGATTTGGCGAGCTGGCCCGGCCCCGACCACAGCGAATCCTCCAGGCCGACGCGTACATGCGCGCCCATGGTCGCACCCATGGTGGCAAGCGGCATCTGGTTGCGACCGGCGCCCAGAATGGACCATTGGTAGTCATCACCGAAAAGCCGGTTCGCGGTACGCCGCATATGCATCAAGTCCTCGGGGTGCGCACCGATACCACCGAGAATGCCAAACACGCTTTGCACGAACAACGGCGGCTGCACCACCCCGCGGTCCAGAAAGTGTGCGAGGTTGTAAAGATGGCCGATGTCATAGCACTCGAACTCGAAGCGGGTGTTGTTATCTCTGCAGGTGGAGAGGATGCTCTCGATGTCCGCAAAGGTGTTCTTGAAAACGAGACCACGGCTGTTCTCCAGATGCGCGCGCTCCCACGCATGCTCGAAGCTATTGAATCGCCCGAGCATGGGATAAAGACCGAAGTTCATCGAGCCCATGTTCAACGACGCCACCTCGGGCTTGAGCTCGGCGGCGGGGCGCATCCGTTGCTCGACCGTCATCCCAGGACCACCGCCGGTGGTGATGTTGACCACCGCCTCGGTCGCCTGCTTGATACGGGGCAAGAACTGCATAAACACGCTTGGGTCCTGAGTGGGTCGCCCGTCCGTGGGGTCGCGTGCGTGCAGATGCAAGATGCTGGCACCTGCTTCGGCCGCACCGATGGCGGCGGCAGCGATGTCATCCGGGCTCACCGGCAGATGCGGGGACATCGATGGTGTGTGTATGGACCCGGTGACGGCACAGGTCATGATGACTTTCGCGTTGTTGGCCATGTTGGTAGACCCCGGTGACTTGCTTATTATTCGCGGCAAAAACGCAGTGTGCACCATGCCGCCGGACTTTGACAGGCACCGTCGCGGGGGCGGAAATTGGCAGCCCCGATGGCTTGTTGTACTCTTCGGCCTCGTGTCGTGAGGGTGTTGTCGCGGTGCTCGCGGCACGTTGCCGCGAAAAGAGCGGGCGAACCGCCGTTTGGAGCCGACCCTCATGAGTGAAAGCACATCGTCTGCTGGCGGTCCCGCACCGTCTCGCGAGGTCAAGATTGCCTGCCGTAATCTCTTCTGGAGCGCACGCAGGAAGGCGGCACTGGGGCTTTAGGGCGTGCGCGTATGAACATAGTGGGTCAGTTCCCGCGGCGCGTTGAGGAGGTCGAGAATCTTTGGATCGAGCTTTCCGACGGGTGCCGTCTCGCCGCGCGGATGTGGCTCCCTGTCGATGCGAAAGAGGACCCGGTCCCCGCGATACTGGAGTACTTGCCCTACCGCAAACGCGACGGCACCGCGGAGCGTGACGAGCTCACGCACCCGTACTTTGCCGGTCACGGTTATGCGTGCGTACGTGTGGACATGCGGGGTAACGGCGAGTCCGACGGGTTGATGTGGGATGAGTACCTCAAACAGGAGCAGGACGACGCCTTGGAGGTCATCGACTGGCTGACTCAACAGCCCTGGTGTGACGGCAAGGTCGGCATGATCGGCATATCGTGGGGCGGCTTCAATGGGTTGCAGGTGGCTGCACGACGCCCGCCGGCACTCAAGGCCATCGTCACGATCTGTTCCACCGACGACCGCTACGCGGACGACATTCACTACAAGGGCGGCGCGCTGCTCAACGAGAACTTGGGTTGGGCGGCGACCATGTTCTCGTATTCATCCCGGCCACCCGACCCTGCATTGGTCGGGGAACGCTGGCGGGCGATGTGGCTGGAACGGCTCGAGAATACACCGCTGCTGGTCGAGAACTGGCTTCGGCATCCGCACCGTGACGCGTATTGGAAACATGGCTCGGTGTGCGAAGACCTCGACGCCATCGAGGCCGCCGTGTTCGCCGTCGGTGGTTGGGGCGACGCCTACTCGAACGCGGTCCCACGCTTGCTTCGCGGGCTGAAGGCACCGGTGCGCGGCTTGGTCGGGCCATGGGTCCACAAGTATCCGCACTTCGCCACCCCCGAGCCCGCTATCGGTTTTCTACAGGAGAGTCTGCGCTGGTGGGACCAATGGCTCAAGGGTGTCGATACCGGGATAATGCAAGCGCCGCTTTACCGTGCCTATTTGCAAGATAGCGTTGCGCCGCAGGCGTCCTATACACGCCGCGAGGGCCGCTGGATTTGCGAATCGCAGTGGCCCTCGCCAAACATCGAAGAACGCAAGCTGTGGTTGAATGCGGGAGCGCTAGCGCCCGAGCCAAGCGGCCCGGTCGCGCTCGAGCTTTGCTCGCCGCAGGATACGGGCGTGGCGTGCGGGGAGTTCTGTGCCATGTGGCTGGGTCCGGATTTCCCAACCGACCAGCGCATCGATGATGCGGGTTCCTTGGTCTTCGACACGCCACCGCTCGAGGAGCGCATCGACATGTTTGGCGCGCCGCGTGTGGGGCTCGAGCTCGTGTCCAACCGGCCACAGGCCTTTGTCGTCGTGCGTCTTTGCGACGTCGCGCCCGATGGCGCATCAACGCGGGTGTCCTTCGGCGTTCTCAACCTCACCCACCGCAAAAGCCACGAAACCCCAACGGCATTGGTGCCGGGGCAACGTTACACCGTCAGCATCGAGCTTGACGACGCGGCCTGGGTCTTCCCACCGGGTAACCGCATCCGCATCGCGGTGTCGAATGCGTACTGGCCCATGCTCTGGCCATCACCCGAGGCCGCGACATTGTCCGTGCAGGCGGGCGCGAGTCATCTGCTCCTGCCCGTGCGCAAACCAACTGGAGACCCCGCGTGCCGCTTCGAGTCGCCGGAAAGCGCGCCCCCGATGGCTGTCGAGTGGTTGCGCAATCCCGCTCACGAGCGCACCGTTGAGTACAACGTGGCCAATGGTGAGACCCAGGTGCACATCCGCGATGACTTTGGGTCCAGGCGGATCCTCACGCACGGTCTGGTGGAGGACTCGGTGTCCAGCGAGGTATACCGCATACACCGCGACGACCCGCTTTGCGCCAGCGTGGCGATCCGGTGGACGCAGTGCTTGAGCCGGGATGCTTGGCAGTCGCGCACGGAGACCACGAGCAGGATGTGGGCGGACGCCGCGCACTTCTACATCGAGGCACGGCTGGAAGCCTTTGCCGGTGAAGAGCGGGTGTTTGCCCGTGACTGGAAACGCAAGATCCCACGCGACCTGGTGTAAAGGGCTGGCGCGTGGCTAACAACTCGAGAGGTTAAACATGTTCAAGGCGCTCCTTCTGGAAGAAAACGAGGATAAAAAGGTCACGTCATCCATCCAGGAGCTAGAGGAGTCTCGGCTTCCGGAGGGCGACGTGCTGGTCAAGGTCGAGTATTCCACACTCAATTATAAAGACGGCATGATCATCAAGGGGATCGGGCGTCTGGTGCGCGAGTATCCGCACGTCCCGGGTGTGGACTTTGCCGGTGTGGTCGAATCCAGCGACCACGACGGTTTCAAGCCCGGTGACCGTGTCATCCTTACTGGCTGGCGTGTCGGCGAGACACGGTGGGGCGGGTATGCGCAAAAGGCCCGGGTGAAGGGCGAGTGGCTCGTGCCCGTACCCGAGACGCTCAGCACTCGACAGGCGATGGCGGTTGGCACCGCGGGGCTGACCGCGGCCTTGGCAATCTTGACCCTGGAAGACCACGGCTTGAAGACCCAGCCGGGCGAGGTGCTCGTCACCGGTGCGGCCGGCGGTGTCGGCTCGATGGCGGTGACCTTGTTGGCGGAGCTGGGGTACGCGGTCGCGGCCTCCACGGGCCGGGTGGAGACCCACGACTATCTGCACAGCCTCGGTGCGCAAACAATCGTCGCCCGCGACGAGATCGCGAGTGCGCCAACCCGGCCGCTGGACAAGGAGCGCTGGGCCGGGTGCATCGATAATGTGGGTGGCACCACCTTGGCGCATGTGCTTACACAGATGGGGCACGCGTCCTCGGTCGCCGCGGTAGGTCTGGCCGGCGGCAACGTGTTCGAGTCCACGGTCCTGCCTTTTCTGCTGCGCGGCGTGAATTTGCTTGGTATCGACTCCGTGATGTGTCCTATAGAGCGGCGCGCGGCAGCGTGGAAGCTGATCGCCGACAAGCTCCCGGTGGAGAAGCTCGAAGCCATGGTCACGGAGCATGTGCTCGAAGATTTGCCCGAGCTGGCCGCCGCGATACTCGGCGGGCAGGTGCGTGGCCGCGTGGTCGTGCGTGTCGATTGAGCAACGCGTGCGCCGTTTCGCGGCAGCCTTAACATGGCGAAAATAGCGCTCGGCGGTTGGCAGCACGAGACCAACACCTTTGCGCCGGTCAAGGCCGGCTTCGACGCCTTCGAGCGCACCGATGAGTGGCCGGGTTTGGTACGGGGCGAGGCGCTGTTTGAAGCCGTAGCCGGCGTGCATCTGCCCATCACCGGGGCGCTCGAGTATCTGCGTGGGCAAGGCCACGCGCTGCGCCCGCTGCTATGGTGCTCGGCCACGCCAAGCGCGCATGTCACCGAAGACGCGTTCGAGCGTATTGCCAGCATGTTGCTCGAGGAGGTAGGAGCCGCGCTGCCAGTGGACGGGGTGTATCTGGACCTGCACGGCGCGATGGTGTGCGAGCACCTCGAGGATGGTGAAGGTGAGATCCTCGGGCGCGTGCGCACGCTCATCGGGCCGGATGTGCCGCTGGTGGCGAGCTTGGACTTGCATGCCAACGTGACCCCCGCGATGACGGTGCACGCTGATGCGCTGGACATCTTCCGCACCTACCCTCACATAGACATGGGTCGCACAGGTGCGCGGGCGGCGCGGCATTTAAACGCTTTCGCGCAGTCCGCGGAGCGCTGGCAGAAAGCGCTTTGCAAACCCGACTTCCTCATCCCGTTGAACTGGGGCTGCACCCTCATCGAGCCTGCCAAGAGCCTGTATGCGATGCTGCCGACGCTGATTCGAGACGATGTGCGGGCGGTTTCATTCGCCTGTGGTTTCCCGCTGTCGGATATCGCCGAGGTGGGGCCGAGCGTGCTTGCGTATGCGGCGACGCCCGAGGCGGCCGAGACGACGGCAGCGGCGCTGTTGGATGTATTGGCGCAGCACGAGGTGGACTTTAACGGCCGTTTGTATATGCCCGAAGAAGCCGTGCAACGGGCGCTTGCTGTCGTCGCCGAGCGTGGGGGGCCTGTGGTGCTGGCGGACACCCAGGACAACCCGGGTGGCGGAGGGCCGGGCGACACCACCGGTTTGCTCAGAGCGCTGGCGGACGCCGGTGCGAGCGCGGTCTTTGGCGTACTAGCCGATGCGCACGCGGCGACCCAGGCCCACAGCGCCGGGGTAGGCCGCCAGATAGACCTCGCGCTAGGGGAGCAATCGGGTTTGCTCGGCCATACGCCCTACGAAGCACGTTTCAAGGTGCTCGCGCTTGGCGATGGACGCTTCACGGCGACCGGCCCCATGTACAAGGGCGCGCACATGGAGCTCGGCCCCATGGCGTTACTGGAGGTTGACGATGTGCGCGTCTTGGTGGCATCCAAGGCCGTGCAAACCGCCGACCAATCGATCCTCAGACACCTCGGCGTGGAGCCCGCCGAGCAAGACATCATCGCGCTCAAGAGCTCGGTGCATTTTCGCAACGACTTCCAGGACTTCGCGCGAGCGGTGATGGTGGTGACGGCCCCGGGTCCCGTGTACGCGGACCCGTCCCGCTTGACCTTCGACAATATCCGCGCGGGCGTGCGCCTGACGCCGCGCACCGCGGCGGTCAAGCGCTGTCTTTGAAGTCGCGTGGCGCACTGCCCGTCCAACGTTTGAAGGCGCGCGAGAAGTTGCTGGGCTCCGAGAAACCGAGCAAGTAGGCAATCTCACCTACCGCAAAGCGCCCCTGCTTGACGTAGCGTATCGCTAGATACTGGCGGGTCTCGTCCAGCAGTTGCTTGTACGTCGTCGATTCGCCGCGAAGCTTGCGCTGCAAGGTGCGCACACTCGTGGCCAACTCCCGGGCGATCGCTTGCTGCGACGGCTCACCCGTCGGCAGATTTTGGATCAGCGTGGAGCGGACGCGGTTCGAGAAGCGGTTCCGGTCCAAGCCGGCCAGGTAGCCGCTGGCAATCTCGTCGTTCGCCCGCGCGAGTTCTTGATTGCCGGTCGGTTGCCTCCAAAGGGCAGTCTGTTTGTCGACAAAGAGCGTGTTGTCGGGTGCGGAGAATTGGACGGGTGCGCCAAAGAACGCCGCGAAGCGATGTGACTGCCCGGGCTCGCGACGCTGCATGTTTATCCGCGTCGGTGCGAAGTCCTCACCGCAGAGCATGCGACACAGCTTCAAGGTGCCGCCCATATAGGCATCGAAGGCATAAGGCACCGGGTCGGTCGTCAGCTCCTGAAAAGTGAACACGAGCCCGTACTCATCAACGTGACGTTCCAAGGCGACCGATGAACCCGTGCTCATGATGTGGTGGTAGCGAACCAACCGGGTCATGGCTTCGTGCAACGTGTGGCTCGCCAGCCAGGAGAATCCAAGCGCATGGAAGCTGGTAGGCGTTGCGAACTCGGCTACGGTAAGACCAAAGCACGGGTCGCCGCTCGCGTGGGCCGCCGCTTGCCAAACACGCCGCATGGGAATGATCGGGTAGCGCGCGTTGGGCTCGTACATCTTGTCGGGGTCGAGCCCGGCGGCGCGAAAGATGGCCGGCGCGTCGCCGCCGTACTGCTCCAACGCTCTAGAGATCGCCACGGCCGCGGTGGCGATAATGGTGGTGGTCGAACCCATGTTGGTCCAGCCCAATACGCCGAGATGCCGATTATAGCGGGCAGCGCTACGCTCCGCAGTGTTGTGTCGCTCCGCAAGGGAGCTAGTTGTCCATCCAGTAGGACGTCGGGGCGCGGCCGGTCCAGCGTTTGAAGGCGCGCGAGAAGTTGCTTGGGTCGGAGAAGCCCAGCAGATAGGCGATCTCGCCGATGGGAAAGTGTTTTTGTTTGATGTATCTGAGCGCCAGGTGGCGTCGCGTATCGTCGAGAATCTCTTTGTAGCTGGTTTGCTCGTCGTTTAGACGGCGCTGCAGCGTACGCACGCTGGTGTCGAGCATTTTGGCTACCGTTTCTTGCGATGGTTCACCGGCGGGGAGCTGCTCGACCAAGGCCGAGCGGACACGTCCGGCGAATTTGCTGTGGTCGAGTCTTTGCATATATTGCATGGCGACTTCGTCATTGGCCTTGGCTAGCGCTTTGTTTGCCGATGGCAGTGCTTGCTCGGCGGTCGCCCGGTCCACTTCCAACCTTACGCGAGGCGTAGCGAACACGACGGGACAGCGAAAGAAGTCGGTATAGCGCTGCGAGCCCGGTGGCTCTTCGCGCTGGAGCTGGACACGGATGGGGGCGAAGCTGGGTCCGTAGACGATGCGGCATAACGCAACAATCGAGGCCATGAAGGCGTCGATGGCCCAACGTGGCACGGGCGGTGTTGTAAACGAGTCGATGGATAGCTGGTACGCGGTGCGTGTCGTGTCCAGCCGAACTTGCGCCCCCGTGCTGATGATGTGGTGATAACGTTCGAGCCGGCGGAACGCGTCCGCCAAGCTGCGGCTTGCGAGCCAGGCAAAGCCGAGCGCGTGGAACGAGGTGGGATGCACCTGTTCCGCCACATCCAGGCCAAAGGTCTCGTCCTTTGTCGCTTCGATCGCTAGAGCCCAGACACGGCGCATCGATAAGACTGAACAACGCGCATTGGGGTCGTTTAGACCGTTTGGGTCAAACCCGGCTCGGGTGAAGATGGCACGGCTGTCCTGCCCGCGCGCCTCGAGCGCACGGGCCATGGCAATGGCCGCCGATACGATGGTTGTGGGCTCCCTTACCATTTGCTAATCCGAGTTAGCGTGCGAAGACATTTCTTTGGCGCGTTGGGATGTGGGGAGTAACTTGGAGTCTAGCTACACTTACGGCCCCTACATAGAGCGCACCCAAGCCCTGCCAGTGTGATAGGCGTCGAGCGATGACGAGACTGTTTGTCGAGGATACATCAACCCAGGGGGTGGGTGAACCCGAGTACCAAATGCCTGGCGCCTGCGCACACACAAGAACCTCACAGTTTTTTCACTGGGGCTCGTTGCTTGCCGCGGTCCTCTCGGGCTTTATCGCGAGCGGCTACGCTTATGACTTGGTCGATGAGTTGTTCTCGGTAAGTACCCAGGGTTGGGGTGTGCTAAGTGCCTTCGTGTGGTTTAGCTGCGTGGCAATTGGAGCCAATATCGGCTGGATTGGTGTTCGACTGCTCGGTTTTGTCGTGGACGAAGCGTTGCATGGCAGTACGCAGCCTCCCGGCGAGACAAGCTCGTCGAATGACCTCGAGGGCAATGATGAGCCGTAGCCTCGTCCACCGAGCAACGTGATCACGCACTCGGCCGGCGCGTGAGCCTGCGCCTCTTCCCAAGCGCAAACCAGTTTGCCTTGGGCAGCAGCTCCTGACGCACGCCGATACAAAGCGTGACACTTTGTACCTCGTTGTTATTGGCCCCGTGGGTTTGCCGGGGCCCTCTTTCTCCCGTTGCCTCGCGAACTCTTGTAGTGTTCTGCGGTCTGTGGAAGTGACCGGAAACGACGAGGGTAGCAACATGGGAAAAGTTGTGAACGGGCTCGTGACAATCGGGCTTATGCTGTGCGTGGTCTCGGCGACAGCGGCGCCAAAGGCGGACTTGTGGGAGCTCTGGGCCGCGCACGATGCAGGGGCCACCGAGCGGCTGGACCATTCGGCCTGGAGCGCTTTCTTGCGTCGCAACCTCGTCAAGGATGGGGCGGGGCTCAACCGGATAGATTACGCGCATGTTCGAAGAGCCGACAAACGCGAGCTCGAACAGTACATCGATGCCTTGCAAGACGTCCGCGTGAGCGCGCTCAACCGCGACGAACAGTTCGCCTACTGGGTCAATCTCTACAACGCGCTCACCGTGCATGTCGTGCTGGAACACTATCCGGTGGACAGCATTTTGGATATTTCGATCTCGCCGGGCGTATTTGCCAAAGGCCCGTGGGGCAAGCCTCTGGTCACGGTAGAAGGTGAAGACCTCAGCCTTGACGACATAGAGCACCGGATCTTGCGGCCCATATGGCGTGACCCGCGTGTCCATTACGCCGTAAACTGTGCCTCGGTGGGTTGCCCCAACCTGGCGCGCGAAGCGTTTACATCGAGGAATGTGGAGACACTGCTGGACAAGGGAGCGAGAAGCTTCATCAACAGCCCGCGTGGCGTGACCGTCGATTCCCGCGGGCGCGTTACAGTCTCGAGTATCTATGAGTGGTTCAAGGAAGACTTCGGGGGTAGCGACCCGGGTGTGATCGAGCACATTCAGCAGTATGCCAGCCCGCGCCTTGCCTCTGCGCTAGACGGTACCAATCGCATCTCGGACGACTATTACGACTGGAGTCTTAATGACGTGAAGCAAAAGAAACAGTCGTCGACGCGTGTCCGGGGTAGTTCCGGCAGCGAGCGCTGACCGTGCGCTATCAATAGCGTCGCCACCACCATGTGGGTGCAAGGGATCGCTGACGACCCCAGGTGGAGGTACCTCGCTTGGTTCGCTCTTGGGCTGAGCTTGGCGGGCGGCAGTGCGGTCATCGCGCTGCTCTCCGGACGCTTTGCCTATGAGGCAAGCGTGCTTCATGGTCCGGTGTATGGCTTTGTCGCGATGCTTTGCATGCTCGGTCTCGCTTATCTCGCGCTGCTGTGGCTGGTCCCGCGCACGCCGAGCTCGCGCGCGCTCATCGTCTGGGTGCTGCTGGTAGGCACGCTTATGCGTGCGGTCATGAGTTTCTCAACCCCCATACTGGAAGACGATTACTATCGGTATCTGTGGGAAGGGGCGGTGGTTGCCAACGGGCTCAGCCCGTTCGAGCACCCGCCCATAAGCCACGACGGGGTGGATGCGCCAGCGGTGTTGGTGCTGCTCGGTCAAGATGCGGGAATGACCGTCGAGCGGGTCAATCATCCACATTTGACGACGATTTATCCTCCGCTCGCGCAGGCCGCGTTCGCCGTATCCTATTGGATCAAGCCCTTTAGCCTGGAAGCCTGGCGATTGGTCGTATTCGCCTCAGAGGCGGCGAGCATCGTGTTGTTGTTGTTATTGCTGTCGCAGCTTGGTCGGTCGCCATTGTGGGCGGCCGTTTATTGGTGGAACCCGTTGGTGGTCAAAGAGCTTGCCAACTCGGCGCACATGGATGCGCTGCTCGTGCCCCCGCTGCTTGTCACTTTGATGTTGTGCCTGCGAGGGCAACGCACCGCGGCCAGCGTGTCGCTCGCGTGCGCGGCGGCCGTAAAGCTCTGGCCCGCCTTGCTGCTCCCGCTGGTGGTCTACGATGCGAGAAGACCCGTCTGGCAGGCGCTGCTCAGAGCGGCGCTGTTTGTCGTACTGTGCGCCGTCCTCACCTACCCGCTGTGGTCAGGCGCTCTGGCACCAGGCTCGGGCTTGGTCGCATACGGGCGTAGCTGGGAGATCAACGACGCCGCGTTCATGGCGCTCTCGACCGTCATCGCCGAGGTGAACGACATGCTGGGCCTTGCCGGCACCAACACTGGGTTGTTGACCCGCGGGGCGGTCACGGGCTTCTTGGGGCTGATGGCGGTGTGGCTCGCACGCTCGCGCGATATGCATCCGACGGCGGTTTGCGCCCGGTTCATGTGGCTGACGGCGGCGTTGTTCTTGCTGGCGCCGGCGCAATTCCCTTGGTACTTCGCCTGGCTGATGCCGTTTCTTGCAACCGTACCGCGGCTTTCCTTGCTGCTCTTGACCGCGTTGCTTCCACTGTACTACCTGCGGTTCTATTTTCTGGAAAGCGGGTCGCCGGATGTGTTCGACCTCGGCATTGTCTGGTTCGAGTATGTGCCGGTATGGGCGTTGCTGGTTTTTGCGTGGTGGCGCCACCGGGTGCGTCCTGGGCCATCAACACCCTGGGTGCCTCACGGTGCGAGCTAGGGCCCGAGTGGGGGTGGTGATCCCCGCGCTCAACGAGGAGCGCGCAATCTGCAGTGTGCTCGCGGACATTCCGGGCTGGGTGGACACCGTCGTTGTTGTGGACAACGGCTCGGTGGACCGTACTGCCGAGCTCGCGCGCGCGCATGGTGCCGTTGTCGTGCGCGAGCCAAGGCGTGGTTACGGAGCGGCTTGCCAAGCTGGCATCAAGCGTGTGGGTGACCACGACATCATCGTGTTCTTGGACGCAGACTACAGTGATTATCCCGCCGAGATGGCGAGTCTTGTGGACCCCATTGCCGCGGGCAAAGCCGATCTCGTTCTTGGGTCGCGAACCCTCGGTACGCACGAGGACGGCTCGCTCACCTGGTTGCAACGCCGGGGCAATGCGCTCGCTTGCTGGCTGGTTGGGCTGCTTTGGGACCGGCATTACACCGACCTCGGGCCGTTCAGAGCCGTCAGCAACCAGGCACTGCGTCATCTAGCCATGCACGACCGGAACTTTGGATGGACGGTGGAGATGCAGATCAAAGCGGTGCAAAAGGGTTTGCGGGTCGAGGAGGTCCCAACGCCATATCGTCAGCGGCAGGGTAAGTCCAAGATATCAGGCACCGTGCTCGGCTCTCTACGGGCCGGGTCCAAGATTCTGTGGACAATCATCCACATGCGCTTTGCCCGGGGTTGAGTACCCTATCCTAGTGCGTCTGCCCCGGCAGCACTTCGTAGACGCCGTCTTGTAGCTCGCCAAAGATGGCTCCGACGTGCGGGTGTCGGATTGGCTCGCCGGAATCGTCGACGAGCAAATTTTGCTCGGATACGTAAGCGACGTAGGTGCTCTCGTCGTTTTCCGCCAGCAGGTGGTAGAAGGGCTGGTCCTTGCGCGGTCTGACATCCTCGGGTATGGCAAGCCACCAATCCTCGGTGTTGCTAAAGGTGGGGTCTACGTCGAAGACAACGCCTCTGAACGGGTATACTCGGTGGCGCACCACCTGCCCAATCGTAAACTTCGCTGTTCGCGCTCGCATGATCTCTTTATGGCGCGTGGGGCACCGGAAATCAACCCCTCTTTTGCCCGTGTAGCGCCGACGCCTATGCGCTGGAATTGGCCCAGCGTGGCGCGCTCGGGCGGCTGCTTGGATGACGTGGCCCTGCTTCCCCATCGCATATGTTGCCCCGACCCGAAAACCTGATCTACTCTTGCCTGTTCGCCTGCGAGGTCATTTGATGAAGATTTTGATTGCCGACAAGTTCCCGAGCGTTTATCAGAGCCAGCTCGTTGCCCAGGGACACGAATGTGTATGCAAGCCGGAGCTAGGCCCCGAGGAGCTGCCCGAGGAGATTGCCGGTTGCCACGTGCTCATTGTACGCAGCACAAAGGTCAACGCCCGTACCATCGTCAGCGGCGATGTGCTCAAGCTGGTCATCCGCGCGGGTGCAGGGACAAACACCATCGACAAGCAGGCGGCCGCCGACCACGGCGTCTATGTGTGTAATGTGCCCGGGAAGAACGCGATCGCGGTGGCCGAGCTGACCCTGGCCTTATTACTCGCGATCGACCGACGTATTCCTGAGAATGTGGTCGAGCTGCGCGCCGGGCAGTGGAACAAGAAGCGCTACTCGCAGGCGGAGGGCCTTTACGGAAAGACCATGGGAATTGTCGGGCTGGGTGCGATCGGTCTAGCGGTCGCCGAGCGGGCCAAGGCCTTTGGACTCAAGCTCTTGGCCGTTCGCAAACCTGGGCGCGGCGACGATACCATGGCGCGGTTGTCGGCGTTGGGTATCGAGTTTGTCGACGATCTGGAGACATTGGCGGAGCAAAGCGACATCTTATCGTTTCACGTCCCGGCGGCGGCGGAAACCAAGCGTTTGGTGGGCCGACAACTGCTCGAACGCATGAAGCCCGGCAGTATAGTGATCAATACCTCGCGCGGCGACGTGGTCGACGAGGATGCGCTCCTGGAAGCCATGGACAGTAAGGGAATCCGGGTCGGTGTCGACGTTTATGACGCCGAGCCGGGCTCGGGGGTGGCAGAGTTTGACTCCAAGCTTGCCCGGCATCCTAATGTCTACGGCACCCACCATATTGGTGCGTCGACCGAGCAGGCGCAGGACGCGGTTGCCGAGGGTGTGGTGCAAATCCTCGCCGAGTTTGAAGCTGGAAAGATTTTGCATTGTGTAAACATGGAAACCTGAGGCCCGTCGCGTCGGACGCCGGCGCATCACCGCAAAGAGACCACCGGGAGAGCATTCGATGAACAAACGCGTGCACAACTTTTGTGCCGGACCCTGTACTTTGCCGCTCGAAGTGCTGGAAGAAGCGCAAGCGGAGTTTGTTGATTACCAAGGTGCAGGAATGTCTCTCATCGAGATGAGCCACCGCGGCAAGCACTACGATGCCGTTCACCACGAAACCATGTCCCTGGCTTTGGAGGTGTTTGGTGCACCCGACGATTTCGCGGTGCTGTTCGTGCAAGGTGGTGCGACCCTGCAGTTCGCCATGGTGCCGATGAACTTTCTACACGCTGGGCAACGCGCGGCATATGTGAACTCGGGGTCTTGGGCCAAGGGTGCGATAAGCGATGCGAAGCTCTATGGCGATGTCTACACCGCCTGGGACGGGGCCGGGGACGGGTACACTCGTATGCCAGCGAGCAGCGAGATCCAGATCCAGGACAACACCTGTTATCTGCACATCACGACAAACGAGACCATTGGCGGTATTCGCTTCTATGAATGGCCAGAGGTAAGCATCCCGATCGTCGCCGACATGAGCTCGGAATTTATGGCAAGACCTATCCCATGGGAGCGCTTCGACCTTGTCTACGGGGGCGTGCAAAAGAATCTTGGCCCCTCGGGCATGGCGATGGTGTTTGTTCGCAAGACCGCCCTGGAAGCGGCCAATCACGACGTCGCCCGATACCTGCGCTACGATGTTCAGTACGACAAGGAATCGCTGTTCAATACCCCGCCGGTGTTCCCCATTTACATGGTGGGTAAAGTGCTCAAATGGATGAAGGCGAAGGGCGGGCTGGACGTTATCGAACAAGAGGCCGCGGACAAGGCCGGTGTGATTTATGACGTCATCGACCAGAGCGACGGGTACTACCGCTGCCCGGTCGAGTCCGCGTCGCGTTCGCATATGAATGTGGTGTTCCGTCTACCAAGCGAAGAATTGGAGGCGAAATTCTTGAGCGAGGCCGGTCAGACGGACCTGCTCAACTTGAAAGGACACCGCTCGGTCGGTGGGTGCCGGGCGAGCATCTACAACGCGATGCCGATGGAAGGCGTGACGGCCCTGGCCGGATTTATGGATTCTTTCAGACAGAATAATTAGCCTCAAACATTGCGCCAGGACGTTTGGCAGGGGTCGTAGTATGGCTAGCATACGAGCATTTGACGGACATTTTGTACACAGCGATATCGCGCACGTGGTCGCTTCGCCGCCATACGATGCGCTGACGCCGCAGGAGCGTCACGAGTTTGCCCGGGCGAACCCGCGAAACTATTTGAACGTGATGCGTTCGTTGGAGGAGTTTCCGGCCGACGAGCGTCCGACTCACGATGAGTTGCTGGACGTCAATTCGCAGAAGCTGCGCGAGTTCTTTGACCAAGGCGTATACAACTATAAGGAGGAACCGTGCCTGTTTCTGTATCGCCTGAGCATCGATGGACACGTGCAAACGGGTGTCGTCGCCGAAGTCCCGATAGAGGAGTACGACCTCGGTCTGATCAAGAAGCACGAGCACACGCAGCAGGACAAGGAAGACCAGCTGGCCGCGTATCAGGAGGTCGTCGGGGCAAGCTCTAGCCCGGTGTGCTTGGCATATCCGAGAAGTGATGCGATCAACTCGATGATATCGCGGCTCACGCGCGAAGAGCCGCTGCTCGAGTTCACCGCGCTCGACGGCTTGACCCAGACGATATGGTGCGTCGAGCAGGCGTCGGACATTGCGCAGTTCGCCGAGCTGTTTGCGACGGTTCCCGTCACCTATTTGACCGACGGTCACCATCGGTGTGCGGCGGGCTCGCGCTACGCCGCAAAGATGCGTGAAACAAATCCGCACCACACGGGCGATGAGCCCTACAATTTTATTTTGGTCGCGCTGTTCCCCGACGATGAGCTGCGCATTCTGCCGTACAACCGCTGTGTGCGCGACTTGAACGGGCTCTCGGTGCCGGGGTTTTTGGAGCGCCTGCGGGAGATATTCGACGTCCAGGCGCTCGAGGGCGACGACCCGGAGGCCGCTGCACCACGGAGTCGGGGAGAGCTGTCGATGCTGCTCGATGGCGTGTGGTATCGATTGCGGGCGCAAAATGGTCTTCTCGCAAACGTAGACCCTGTGCGCTCGCTCGATGTGATGCTGTTGCAGGAACAAGTGCTGCGACCGCTGCTCGGTATCGAGGACCCGCGCAGCGACCCGCGTCTGTTGTATGTGGCGGGGACCTTCCATATGCGTGGCTTGGTGGAGCGCTGCGCGCAGGGTTGGCGTGTGGCCTTCGCCGTCTATCCGACCTCGATCGAACAGCTCATGGCGGTGGCTGACGCCGACCAAGTAATGCCCCCAAAGTCGACCTGGTTCGACCCGAAGGCGCGCTCCGGCTTATTTCTCAAGATGCGGTGAGACCCTCCTCGGCCGAGCGCGCCATGAGAATGCTCGCCGTCATCAAATCGAGGTGCCCACCGCCACCGTTCTTGAAAAACGTTATGTCGTGCGGGCTGGTGCGACCCGCGTTGCGGCCGCGGCAAAGATCATAGTGGTCGCCGAGAATATCCTCCTCGCGGATAGCTCCCGATAACAACGGACCGCAAATGTCGCCACATCGCCCCAACGTGAAGCGCTTCGAGTTGACGAATACCTTGGCGCGCGCAGCGGCGACGTCGTCTGCCTCGCGCATCTCGGGCGTGTAGCCGCCGACCAGGTCCAAGTGGGCACCTTCTTTGAGCCATTCGCCGCGTACCAGCGGTGTCGTCGCCTGCGTCGCGCATGAGATGAGGTCGGCGTCGCGCACCGCGGCTTCGAGGTCCTCCGTGACCTCGATGCGAACCCCATCGACCCGCAGACGGCTGACCATCTCCTCGGCACGCGCCGCGGTCCGGTTCCAAACGGCTACGCGCCGAATCGACGGCCGTATCGCAAGGTGTGCCATGACGAGATGCGGCGCGAGGGCGCCGGCACCCACCATCACCAGCCGCTCGGCGTCGCCACGTGCAAGCATGGACGCGCCGAGCGCCGAGTCACCCGCCGTCTTGCGTAAGGTCAGCGCGGCACCGTCTATGCAAGCCAGCGGTCTCCCATGCTCTGCCTCGAAAAGCACATAAATACCTTGCACTGTCGGTAGACCGCTCGCCGTGCGTTCGTTCTCTGGGAACACCGTAACCAGCTTGACACCGAGGGCTCGTGCGCGTTGCCACGCGGGGAGCAAGAGAAAATGCGTGGCGTTGCCGGTCGCATCCGGTTGCTCGAGCAGCATATGGTCCACGAGGTCCACGTCTTCGAGATGTGCGGCCCTCAGCCCGTCTACCAACGCCGTGTACTCCAGTCGGGCATGGACTTGCTCGGCATCGATAAAGCGTGGGCAGGATTGTGACATCGGCTGCTGGTGCGCTCAGAAGACGTCGGGCGCGTCGATGTGCTCTTCCAGAGCGAAGACTTCCTGTAGCGACGCTACACCCTTCATCTCGTGCAGGCCAAAAGAACGCTTGGGTGCATGGATGAGCTGGACAAAGTCCGCCGACATCAACATGGGCACGCCCAAGTCTTTGGTCAATCCCTCCAGACGGGCCGTGCGGTTGACCGCGGGACCCATGACAGTGAAGTCCAAGCGGTTCGGCGCGCCGACGTTGCCGTAGACCACCTCACCCACGTGTAATCCAACGCCAAACCGTATCTCGGGCTCACCGCGGTGCCGGCGGCGATGGTTGAAGGCCGCCAAGCCGCTAAAGGCGTCGTGCGCGGATTCGAGTGCGTCATGCGCCGCTTCCTCGATACCACCCTCGCATGCGGCAGGGAAAACGATAAGCATGGCGTCACCAATAAAGCGCAGGATCTCGCCACGCCGGGCAGTCACCGCCGCCGCGACGAGTTCGAAATATGTATTGAGTGTCGCAAGAAGCCGTTCGCTGTCTAGTGTCTCGGTCAGCTTCGTAAAGCCACGCAGGTCGCTGAACCAGAGCGCGGCCCGAATGATCTCGCCATCCCCACGCTTGATGAGCCCGCGTAACACACGCTCGCCCGTGCGCGGGCCGACATAGGTGTCGAGCAGCGAGCGCGCCAGGTCTCGCGTGATGATGGCTTCGACAATCGGCGCGAGAAACTCGGTCAGCGCCTCGAGCTTGGCGAGGTCCGCGTCGCAAAAACCTGCATCGTCATCCGTGACGACCACGAAGCAGCAGCTCACCTTGCCGTTGCTCAAAGTGAGCGGTATGCCAACATAGTCGACGCCACCCGAGGCGGCAAGCGAGTGCAAAACCGTGTGGTCCTCCAAATCCAAGTGGTGCAGCTTACGCCTGAACTGTTGGGCGTTCTCGAAGACGAACTGCATGGGGCTGCCGATGTAGTCGTCGGTTCGCTCGAAGCCATGACGTATGCGGCGCTCGCTGCCACCGACACCGCGTACCCACGTGAAACCCCAGGCGGCAACCTCGGGGTGAAGCACGCGCAGAGCAAGGCGCAACCGCCAAATGGGTGCGCCTGCTTCGCGCAAGGCATCCCCCAAACCCGAGATCATCTTGCATGGGTCCGATTCGTAGCGACCATGTCCGAACAACCATTGCACGACCTCACCCAGGGACCAGCCGCTCCCGGTTTGCGCGTCGCCTAGCAGGTCGACACGCAGCGTTTGGGTATGCGCGGGGCATCGCGTGACTCCAGACGCCGGGTGTGATTCGTTTTTTAGCTCTGTGGTGCCCATTGACTTACGCGCCGGACATTTGTGTCTTGTGACAACATGCTGGCCCTCTATTCGATTGCATGGTTCGCGGCGACTTCCGGCGCTCTTAGCATTGCGCCCATGATCCCTAGACCAATAAACGCAATTTTGCTCATCGATGCGTCACCGCTACGGTAATCGTGCTGGTTATAAGTACGGCTGCGCCCACTCGAAACTCGCTCTCGTCTGCGTTTGCGGTCGGTACTCGCAGCCGACCCAGCCGTCATAACCAAGCCGGTCGAGCAAAGCGAAGAGGTAGGGATAGTTTATTTCCCCCGTACCGGGCTCGTGCCGTCCCGGGTTATCGGCGACTTGGATGTGGCCGATCGCGTCGAAGTGTTGCTCGATGGTATGCGCAAGGTCGCCTTGCATGACCTGCATGTGATAGACATCGTACTGCAAGCTAAAGTTCGATGCCCCCACCTGGGCAATCAGGTCCAGCGCGTACCCGGTGTCGCTCACAAAGAAGCCGGGTATGTCGCGTGTGTTTATGGGTTCGATCAACAGCGTGATCCCCGCACCGGCCAGGCGTCGGGCAGCGTAGTCGAGATTGCTTACCAGTACTTCGTCCAGCTTCCTTGGGTCCTGGTTGGGGGGCCGCACACCAGCCAGACAGTTTAGATGCCGGCAACCGAGCGCTTTGGCGTACTCGATGCCAAGCGCTACACCCTCTCGAAATTCCTCTTGCCGGTTCGGGTGACACGCGATCCCGCGCTCACCGGCCGCCCAGTCACCGGGTGGCAGGTTGTGCAGCACCTGGGTCAGCGCATAGCGGTCCAACGCTTCCCGAAGCTCGCGCGCATCGTGGTCGTAAGGAAACATACACTCCACTGCCTTGAAGCCGTAGTGGGCAGCCGCTTCGAAGCGCGCCACAAAAGGCTGCTCGGTGAATAGCATGCTCAAATTGGCGGCAAGCTTGGGCATGTTTGGAGACGTCGTGCGTAGTCAAACACCAAACACTAACACATTCGCGTTGCAGGTAGAACGCGCGCCTAGCTGCACCCCGGGTAGATGGTCAACCGTCTTTGAGAAGCTGTTCGGCTCGTTCGCGTTCTTGCTCGCTTAGCGCAACACTTGTGGGCTGACGGCGTACTCGCGAACGCAAGACAAGCAGGGCGATGACGCAGACAAGAAAGGGCCCGACCCAGAGCAGTACGGTGGTGGGCTTTAGCGGCGGTCTGTACAGCACGAAGTCGCCGTAGCGCTCCACCAGGTAGTCGAGGATCGCCTGGTCTGTATCGCCCGCGCTGATCATTCGGTGCACCTCTCGGCGCAAGTCGGCCGCCAGGTCCGCGTTGGAGTCCGCGATAGATTGATTCTGACAAACCAGGCAGCGCAGCTCATTGATAAGCGCATGGTAGCGTTCGGCCTGCGCCGGATTGGCAAACTCACCGCTCTCAAAGACGGCCGCGGGGGCGCCGGCAGCGAACGCCCCGGCCAGCACCAGCGCGAGGAGAACGCGGTTCACCCCCTGGAGGACGTGAGTTGCTGGACCACCGGTAGCAGTTTTTCGTTCCATATGTCGACTGTGAGCGGGCCGATGTGTTTGTAGGCAATCACGCCATTGCGGTCGATGACGAATGTCTCGGGCGCACCATAGACGCCGAGGTCGAGTGCCAGGCTGCCTTGGGGGTCGAAGATGCTGGCGATGTAAGGGTCGCCCAAAGTGGCTAACCAGCGCAATGCGGGTTGGCGCTGGTCCTTGTAGTTGACCCCGTAGATGGGAACGCCCCGCTGCGCGAGCTCCATCAAAAACTCGTGCTCGGCGCGGCAGGCGACACACCAGGTGGCCCACACATTGAGCAGCGACACTTGTCCCTTGAGGCTGTTCTCGGTGAGCGTCTCGGCAGGCAGCGTCAGGCTGCTGAGCTCGAAACCTGGTGTTGCTTTGCCGATCAAGGGGGAGGGGACCAGACGCGGGTTTAGCCCAAGCCCAATAGCCAGCAGCGCGACCAAGCCGACAAAAACCCCCAGCGGTAGAACAAAGCGCAGACGCATCAGTGCGCCAACCCCGCTGTTTGCATCTCGCGTCGACCATCGCGCGGTGACTCTTCGGACGTTGCGACCGCGAGTACCCGGTAACGCCGGTCGGTCGCCGCCATCAAGCCGCCAACTGCCATCATCAGGGCACCAAGCCAAATCCAGCGGATGAAGGGCTTAACATAAAGGCGCAGCGTCCACGCGCTACCGCCATCCACCGGTTCGCCAAGCGCGACATAAATATCTCTGGTCAGCCCAGGGTCGATAGCCGCCTCGGTCATCGGCTGCTGTTGAATCGGATAGTGACGCTTCTCGGGATTCAGCGTCGCCACAGTCAAGAACACCCATGCGAGCGTCGTCCAGGGTCTGCTCTTGATCAGGGCGAAATGACCGAGTTCCGGGATCACTGGGGTGTCTCGTGTGGGTTCTTTAGCTCGCCACCCTCGGCGGCGAGCTTGAGTGCTTCCGCGATGTCGGGCGGCATGTAGTTCTCGTCGTGTTTTGCCAAGACCTCGTCGGCCTGGAGCAGGCCTTGACCGTCGATCTGCCCGATCGCGACGATCCCCTGACCTTCGCGAAACAAGTCGGGCAGGATACCGGTGTAGACGACGGTGATGGTTTGCGCATTGTCGGTGAGGTCGAAGCGCACGGTGACACCGTTGCTTTGTCGTTTGACGCTATCGTCGACAACCAGACCTCCAACACGGATGCTGCGTCCTTCGGGCACCTCGCCCGCGTGGATCTGGCTGGGGCTGAAGAAGTACAACATGTTCTCTCCGATTGCGCTCAGTACCAGCACGGTAGCGACGCCTACGCCCGCGATGATGACTGCTACAAATACCATTCGTTGCCGGCGACGAGGGGTCAAAGCTCTGGCACTCCTTTTTGCAGCCGCTCCCGTAGACGTTGCTTTAGCTGGCGCCCGTGGAAAATAGGCGCCAGCAAATTGTAGAGGAGTACGAGCAGGGCGATGCCATATGCGCTCCACACATAGCGCCCGTATCCTCCCATGTCTAAGAACTCACTCATTAATCAAAACTTCACGCACCCAGGCGCTGTTCTTCTCTCGTTCCACAAGCTCGCAGCGCATGCGCATCAACAGCGTTACGACAAAGAACAAGGTAAAGGCGAGCGCCATGATGAGCAGTGGCAGCAACATGCTCATGTGGATCGAAGGCGCATCGAACTTGGTCACCGTAGGACCCTGGTGCAAGGTGTTCCACCACTCGACCGAGTAGTGAATGATTGGGATATTGACCACGCCAACCAATGCTAGCACCGCGCTTGCGCGGCTCGCCTTGCGGCGGTCGTCGAACGCTGATTGCAACGCGATGACGCCGAGGTAGAGGAACAGCAAGACAAGCTCGGAGGTGAGCCGGGCGTCCCACACCCACCAGGTGCCCCACATCGGTTTGCCCCAAATCGACCCTGTCACAAGCGCCAGAAAGGTAAACCACGCACCGATCGGGGCGCAGGCCACCAGGACGGTCTCGGCAAGCTTCATACGCCAAATGAGCGCGACCGCGCCGGCGCCGGCCATGACCATGTACACGAAGAGCGACATCCAGGCGCTTGGCACGTGGATGAAGATAATTCTGTAGCTGTCGCCCTGCTGGTAATCGGCCGGGGCTTGAACCAGGCCGCCCCACACACCAGCGACCAACAGCCCCAAGCAAACATAGCCCACCCACGGGATCGTCTTGCCCGCAAACCGGTAAAAGAAGGGTGGTGACCCGAATTGGTGTAGGAATTTCCACATACTTTTTTTGAAGCTCCAGGCCCCTTCGCGGGAGCCCTCGACCCATTTGACCTATCCAAGAGAGATTTGTTGCCCACCGGGCTCAGTCCATGCTTACACGCAGCGCGCTCGCAGCGGCAAGCGGTGCCAATGTTACGGCAAGTGCTAGAATCGCCGCCAGCATTAACACTTGCCCCTTGATCGGAAGACCGTTTGCCGCAGCGTCGACGGCATTCGCACCGAATATCAGCACCGGCACGTACAGGGGCAGCACCAGCAACGACAGCAGGGCACCGCTGCGCTTGATGCTGACCGTAAGCCCGGTCCCGATGGCGCCGATGAGGCTCAGCGTGGGTGTGCCAAGCGCCAAGGTGAGCGTCAACGCGGTCAAGGCCGTGCCCGGCAACGCCAGCAACAGCCCGAGCAGAGGTCCCAGGACGAGCAGCGGCAAGCCGCTGATGACCCAGTGCGCAAGCGCCTTGGCAAGAACCAGGAGCGCGAGGGGCTTGGCGCTGAGAAGCATTTGCTCTAGCGTCCCGTCCTCGAAATCCGTCCGGAAAATGGCATCCAACGACAATAAGGTTGCCAATAAGGCAGCAATCCAAATGACCCCGGGGGCCAGCAGTCGCAAGGTATCAGGCTCGGGACGTATACCCAAGGGGAATAAGCTGACCACGATGACAAAAAAAACCAGTGGGTTCACGACATCGCTCAGATGGCGGAAAGCTAACCTGAGCTCGCGCACGAACACCACGATTGCGCCCGAAACTACCCCGCCGCCGTGAATCATCCACCCAGCTCCAGCTCTTTGACGTCGAGCGACGGCAGCTCGAGCTCCTGATGGCTGGTCAGTATCGTCGACCCGCCCGCCTCGGAGTGTTCGACCAGCATCTCGCCGAGAATCTTCCGCCCGGCGTCGTCCAGCGCCGTGAGCGGCTCGTCGAGGACCCATAGCGATGCGCTCGTGACCAGCAAACGCGCCAGGGCAATGCGTCGACGCTGCCCGGCCGAAAGGACGCGTGTCGACTCGTCCTGGCTGGGGGTGAGCTGTAAGCGCTCCAGCGCCCGTTGTGGTGAACACGCCCGAGGCGCTGCGCTCAAGCGCAGGTAGAACTGAAGGTTTTCCAGCGGCGACAGCTCCAGGGACACGCCATCCTTGTGTCCAATATAAAGAAGTTCCGACCAGAATCGCTCCGGGTCATTGTGAACATCCTCGTCGCACCAGTGTCGCGTACCGGAATCAGGCGCACTCAACCCGCAGACGATGCGAAGCAGCGTGGTCTTGCCGCTTCCATTGATACCGCGCACATGCAACACCTGTCCGCGGCCGAGCGTGAAGCTCAGGCTACCAAACAGCTCGCGTTCACCGCGTGTGCAACTTAAACCCCTGACTTCCAAGGTCACCTGAAGACCATCCCTTGACGCGGCGTGTGGTGAGGCTGCGGGACGCAACTGGCCGTTGGAACGTTCGCAGGCTTGCCGGTCCACGTCCCACCTCAAGGCGCCCGGACCCTAACGCATCTCCATTTTCCTGGCAACCAGCCTGACCAGTGAGTCTTGGCCTAAGCCTCCTTAGCGTGCACTATTGCACGAGTCCTATGGCCATAGATGCACCGCTCAAACTTTGTCGCGACACTGTTCGTCCAGAGTGGATCGATTACAACGGGCATATGAACCTTGCCTACTACGTGGTTGCGTTCGACAAGGCCACCGACGCGTTCTTGGATTACGTGGGGTTGGGCGAGAGATATACAAAGCGCACCGGCTGCAGCGTATTCGCGCTGGAAACCCATGTGACTTATTTCGCGGAAATGAAGTGCGGGGAGCACATGCAGTTCGCAACGCAGCTCCTGGACCATGATGCCAAGCGCATTCACTTTTTTCATTACCTATACGACGACTCGGGGGAGCGCCTCATGGCGACCACCGAGTTGCTGCTGATGCACATGCTCGTGGGCCGCGGTTCAACGACGTTTCCCGCAGCCGTCAAGCAGCGCCTGCAGGAGGTGTCTCGTGCACATGCAATGTTGCCGAGGCACGAGGCGGTTGGGCGGCCGGTCGGGATACGAAGGGGAAAAAAGCGCCCGGGGCGTTAAAAGGGGGGGGAGGTTGAGAATGCCGCCGAGCGTCTGAGTACTACGAGTTAAGTAGCCGGAAATTACTAGATAGGCCCCGCACTATCTGTGATTGACTTCACAGTGCGTTAATTCAGTGCCGCTCCGTCGAGTCAGTGTGCGATGTCGACCTGAGCGATGTCGGAGTTTTCATATTCAATTTTGAGCACCTCGTGCCTATTCGGCCACTTCCGAACCCTATTCCCGTTACTTTGGCCGCGGGTTCGCCTAACCTTTATCCAGCGGCGCCAGAAGATTTTTTGATTGTCTGAGGTCGCGGCTTGTGAAACACTCCGGCACAGTGTTCACGTGTTCATCTTGGTAGCGGCTATGCTTTGGGGCGAAGGCTGGAAGGGACGCGCCGGTGACCGAGTGAATACAGTAATATTACGTCGTAAGATAAAAAGTTTGCGCCAGTGGGAACGCAAGAGACCGACTTACGAGGTCGGGACGGCGTTTCGCACACAATCAGGGGGGATTGAGTAGCTATTGCCGGAGAGGGAGGATGAGTCCACGCCGGCACCGTCGCCGCTGATTTCGACGCCGCCGGGCAAGGGATGCATTGACGGGATTTGGCGCCTGTGGGCGTCTGGAGGAAAAGGGTGATGACAGTCGATCCAAGTGTAAGCACAGCCCGGACCAATAGCGCAACGCGAGAGGCAATACTTCGTGACGCCTTGCAGGAGTTCGAGACACGTCTCGCGTCGCGCACACGTGTTCCCGCCAACAAGCTGGGTGAGTTCTTTCGTTGGTCTGACGACATGCTGGAGCGCGAATCACACGCCGTATCGCGCATCCTAAAGCGATTTGCCGAAGCCGTCGTCGAGTCAATGGAGAGTCCGAATAGTGCGGACAACTTCCTCCGCGACCTCGACCTCAAAGCAATTTCCCGCGACCATGACTGGCGTGCAATCTTTTCCACGATTCGAGCACAAGAGGACGGTTACGAGGGATTCAAGCGTGCCGTCCTAATCAAGTATCTGCAGTACCTGAGCTTCAGAAAACGACTCGTTGAGTTCGTGCGCACCGGCAAGCGCGGTCTGGAAGATACCAGCGAGCACTCGCACTCGCCTATGGACGCGCTCTCCTTCGATTTACTGGAACTGGACAACAAGTTCGAAGCCGACTCGGTTATAAAGCGTGCAGAAGGGGATTTTGCGCGGTTGCCGCTCGGCGAGTCTGTCACCATCGTGCTCCCGGTGGGACGCAAAGCAAACATTATGCTCGCCGGCCACGCCTTCCGGCTTACCGGCGCCAAGCCCCCAAGCCTAATCGATCAAAACGGCGTGATGCATTTCCTCAAAGAGGGGCGCAACATTGTGGGTCGGCATCCGGAGAGCGACATAGTAATCGACCCGGATTTCAGCGACATTTCGCGGGCCCATGTCATCATGGAATGGGACGGTGTGGCCGGAATCGCCTTCGTCGATCTGTCTTCTTGTGGGACATTTGTCCGAGCCGACGCCCTGCGCCGCGCAGAGGACGACTAAGACACGTAGTTCGGCTTGTGCCCAAGTGCGAGCCGGTGTTTTTTGCCGGCAGCCCCCGCATCGCGGACACGCGCGAAGACACGTGTTCTCGCCTCTGAGCATGCCCGCCTCTATCTTTTTCCAATCCTCTAGAACATCGGTATAGTTACGCGCGCCTGGCGTCACCTGGCGATCGTGCGTGGGCGCCATAGCTTTATAGGGGCCGGGTCCCCTGGGTACACAGCGGTCAAGCGAAGGACGATCGAGCGACACAGTGGCTGCTAAGCACTACAAACTTCTGACGATAGGCGCGGGGAGCGGTGGTCTCGCGGCCACTCAACGCGCGGCAAGCTATGGCGTGGAGTGCGCCGTTGTGGAACCGGCGCGCCTCGGTGGTACATGTGTCAATGTCGGCTGCGTGCCCAAGAAGATCATGTGGTACGGCGCGTCGGTCGCGCACGGTCTGAAGGAGGCCGCCGGCTACGGCTTCGATGTGACTCGACACGCGTTCAACTGGGCCAAGCTCAAAGAGGCCAGAGACGCCTACGTGCATAGAATCAACGGTCACTATGCCAAGGCGTTGGGGCGGGCGGGGATAGATATCATTCGCGGTGCGGCCCGGTTCACAGGCGAGCGCACCATTGAAGTCGGCGGCGAGAGCATCTCCGGCGATGCGGTAATCATCGCCGCCGGTGGTCGTCCCGAGGTTCCCGATATCCCCGGGGCTGAGCTGGGCATTACCTCTGACGGTTTCTTTGACCTGACAGACTGCCCGCAAAGAGTGGCGATCGTCGGCAGCGGTTACATCGCCGTCGAGCTAGCAGGGATGTTGGAAGCCTTGGGCGCGGACGTGAGCGTCATCTTGCGTAAGCAGTATTTGTTGAGACCCTTCGACGCCATGCTGCGTGACGCCTTGTTCGAGCAAATGACCGCTCAGGGTGTCCACATACACCGCGAGACCATGGTTCGCGAAGTCCGCCAACAGTCCGATGGCCGGCTCGAGGTCGATTTTGGTTCGCAGGTACTCGAGAACATGGACGTGCTGATATGGGCGGTGGGCCGGGCGCCCAACACTGACCGGCTCAACGTCGCCGTAACGGGTGTCAAACGGGATGACCGCGGATTTATCCAAACCGACGAGTTTCAGCAGTCATCGGTGCCCGGTGTGTATGCCATCGGCGACATCACGGGAAGATATCCACTGACACCGGTCGCGGTTGCGGCCGGGCGACGGCTTGCTGACCGCTTATACGGCGGCATGCCGAACAGGCGCTTAGCCTACGAATGCATCCCCAGCGTTGTCTTCAGCCATCCGCCTATAGGCACGATAGGTTTGACCGAGGACGAAGCAAGGGTGCATTACGGGGACGCGGTGCGGGTCTACCAGGCGCAGTTCACGCCCATGTATTACGCGATTACGGAGCCCCGGTACAAAACCGGGGTCAAGCTCATAACAGTGGGTAGCGAAGAGCGTATCGTCGGGTGCCACATTATTGGCCAGGCTGCCGACGAAATGTTGCAAGGCTTTGCCGTCGCTATCCGCATGGGCGCGACAAAACAGGACTTCGACGACACTGTCGCCATCCACCCGACGAGCGCCGAGGAACTCGTGACGCTGCGCTAGCAGCGCGCTAGTGTCTGCTGCTAGGCGTCGCTCGCCGCGTGAGGCGAGCGCTCGCGGTTCTTCTGACTGAGTCGCTGGATGAGGCCGTCTATCCCGCCCTGTCTGGCCTCGTTCTTGAAGCTGGTGCGGTAAGTCTGTACCAGGCTGATCCCTTCCACGACAAAATCGAAGACCTTCCACTCGCCGTTGCTGTCATACATACGGTAGTTAATCTGGATTGCGGGTCCGTTTGACTGCGGGATCTCCGTGCGTACCATGACCCTCTGGTTGTTCGAGCTGACCCGGGGTGGGAGGTAAGCGACGGTGACATCCGGGTTCTCGGTAACGGCGGTCGCGTACGCGCGAAACAAGAGGATCTGAAACTCGGCGGTAAAGCGGTTTCGCTGGTCGTCGGTCGCCTCGCCCCAATACTTGCCAAGGACGAGACGCGCCATCTGTTCGAAGTCCACGTACGGTTCTACGTATTGTTGGGCCAGCTCATATGCGCGAACCGGGTTGCCATCCACCGTGATGTTCTCGGCGCGGATGGTGCTGAGGATCTTCTCGGTGCTGATGCGCACAATTTCTTGTGCCTCCGCGCCCGGGTCTGCCGAGGTGGCTGGTAGCCAGCCGGAAAACAAGCAGGCCATCGCGAGTAGTGACGCGCGTTGAACCCACGCTCTAGAACACATAGTTAGCCGACGACCAACCAAAGCTGCACGACCGTTCATGGAGACCCTCTCAATATTTCCGGAACACGCTCCACCTGACCCACGCATAGACCGCGACTGTCGCGGCGGGAGCAGGCCGCATTATGTTCTCTATAAAGCACGGTGCGCAAACGAACGGGTGTTGTGAGGCGAACTTTGCGCTCCGCGTATGACGTATCTGGGCGGCCAACGCGGGACTCGATTCCGTACCTGCCGCCAATCGGCCTGGGGCCCAGGAATCCAATGATGTATGGTTGACGCTAGACATCGGTGCTTGGCCTATAGACCGGTGCGCGAGAGGCTTTGTTCCCGGTCAGGTCCCAAAGGTCCGGACCCGGCCAGCAAGACCACGAGGTTTGCACATGCAATGAACACGCTCCGAATGAAATCGCGCATCTGCATCGGGCTGCTCGTCTTATCCGTCGCCGCGGGTGCTGCGCAGGACGACCAACGGCTTGATGGGTTGTTCAATATTCTGCTGACCACCGAAGACCCCCAACAGGCTCGCCGCGTGGAGGGCCAGATCTGGCAGATATGGATCGAAAGCGGTCGCGAGGAGATCGACGCGCTGATGAGCGAGGGCGTGGATGCTATGAACAAGCGTCAGTTCGACACAGCCCTCAGCGCCTTCGACGAAATCGTGCGTCGTGCCCCCGGGTTCGCGGAGGGCTGGAACAAACGTGCAACGGTTTACTTTCTTCGCGATGAGCTGTCGGAGTCCGTAGAGGACATAAAGCGCACGCTCGCGTTAGAGCCGCGACACTTCGGGGCGATTTCGGGTATGGGTCTGATTTTCTTGGAGCGTGGGGATGAGACCGCAGCGCTTGGGGCTTTTGAATCCGTGCTCGAAATAAACCCGCATTCGCCCGGTGCCCGCTTACGCGTGGAGTACTTGCGGGCGAAGCTTAGAGGAAATGCTATTTGACAGTATGTATTAATAAAACACGATAAGCTTCTGTATGAAATAAGCTTACGAACCACATTTCAAAACCCTTTCAAGTTTTGGATAGCGCATGATAGTCTTGCGGCGCCGCGACTCGGGTTGAGTTCGGCGTCTTGCTGCGCCGAAACAGGAACGACCCTGCAAAGGAGGCGAGCCATGAAGTTCACCTGCACTAGCTTCCAGAACAATCAGCCGATTCCAGCGAACCTTGCACTATGCGTTGCCGACGAAGCGCAGCACGTTCGCTTCTCCGATAATCGGAATCCAGGATTCGAATGGTCCGACCTGCCCGAGGGTACCAAGTCCCTTGTCTTGGTTGCCGTGGACCCCGATGCTCCGAGTCAGGCGGATGATGTAAATCAGGAAGGACGCACTGTCCCCAGGGACCTAGCACGTGTCGATTTTTTCCATTGGATGCTCGTGGATATTCCAGCAGACGTCGTAGCCATACAAGAAGGCGAGTTTTCGGACGCCGTGACGCCTGGAGGTAAGCAAAGCGGGTCGGGGAGACGCGGCACCCGCCAAGGCATAAACGACTATACGAGCTGGTTTGAGGGCGATGCCGACATGGCCGGCGAGTACTTCGGGTACGACGGCCCGTGTCCACCGTGGAACGATTCCATCGTGCATCGTTATCATTTCACGCTTTACGCGCTCGACTTGGAGCGGTGCCCCGTTGGCGGTAGCTTTAGGGGCTCGGATGTTCTATCAGCCATTGATGGTCATGTTTTGAGCGAAGCGCGCATAACCGGCTTCTATGGCTTGAATCCAGATGTGCCGGTCGAGGATGCTCAGGTTTAGCCGTAAATGCGCTGCCGGCACGCGCACCAATGAAGTCATTACCACTGCCCAGTCGAGGTCATACCGATGTCAGAACCCCACATCGCACAGCGCGCGCCCTATGCGGTCGAGTTGGAGCCTGGTCGCTACTTTTGGTGTCGCTGTGGACGGTCCGCAAAGCAACCCTTTTGCGATGGCTCACACAAAGGCACAGCGTTCACGCCAGTCGAGTTTAGCGTCGAAGAGACGGGGCAGAAGTTATGGCTGTGCGGATGCAAGCGCAGCGAGAAGCAACCGTATTGCGATGGCACACACAAAGGGCTTGGAGAGTAGACGTCCTCTGAATAGTCGTAGTGTCAGCGAGGCCCTAGGGAATTCTTCTACTCGGCGTACTCGATAGATTCGAGGCCTTTTTGCTTCGAGTAGAATGCGGCGATGTCCTCTCTATCCTCGTCACTCAAAGTCGCTGCAAAGCCAGCCATGATGGCGTTCGTTCGCTTGCCCGACTTGTACTCCTCCAGGGCCAGGATGAGATAGTCGCGGTACTGACCGGCTAGAATAGGGAAGCTTGGGGCGACGCTGTGCCCGGTTTCGCCGTGACATTGGACGCAGACTTGAGACTTCTCTTTTCCGGCTTCGGGGTCTCCGCCGGCGACCGCCATCGGACTCGTTACCGACAACACCAAAGCAAAAAGTGAAACGGTTCCAAGACGCGGTGAGTGTTGCATGTCCTGTTTGCCTCCTTCGATGATGGCGGTCATTGCTCGTCCTTAAAGCCCGCAAAGAACGCCGCAATGTCTTTCATGTCCTGCTCCGAGAGGCTTGCCGCTTGCGCACGCATTGTCTTGTGCGGGCGCGCGCCCGACTTATACCCCTTGAGTGCCTCGACGATATAGGCCGCGTTTTGGCCGCCCACCTTTGGCACGTGATACGTCGGGTACACGTTGAAATATCCAGGAATACCATGACAGCCCATACACGGGAGTGCCTTGACTTGTCCTGCCTCGACATCGCCTTCCGCCTTCACTGACGTCATCATCACGCCCCAAGCCACGATGGCGAGCAACGTTGCCATACTGCGTTTTGTCATCCGGGTTCTTCCTATTCGGGTCAGCGAACTCTTATGCGCAAAGTTCTTGGTTTTTCGAGATCTTAGGTGGCCGCTCGCGGCCCCGAGCGCGAGCGGCAACCGCGGCGCAGTATACCCGCTTGTGTGTTGTTGACCAAGAGAGAAGATGACGACGGCGACGAGCTTGCTCAGTGCAAGCGCACGTGCTCGAGGGCGGTGTTGCTGGTATCGGTGATGGTGAGGTTGTCGCCCTCGATTTTGAAGGCACTGACTCGTTTGGGTTGGCTCTCATCCGACCACGTGGCGATGTGCTCGTTGTCGACCTGTTCCCAGCGTCCCAACTTCGTTCCGACGTCGGTCATCGCCTGGTAGCGGCCATCGGCGCGCAGGTCGATAACGAGGTCGTATTTCTGACCGACGAGTCGCCAGCGTCCCTCGAGCTCGGGGTTGTACCCCTCCACACAGCCCGCCAGGGCCACCAAAACAAACGCCGCGAGCCCGAGCCGGAACTGGGCCGCATGAGCGAGTAGTGTGACGGGACGCTTGTCCATACCAGAAGTCTGGCCAGATTACGCCTTGCGTCAACCGGGTTCTTTGCGTTTTTGCAGCGACTGGGCGCATGCCCATCGTGGGAGCCGCAAAATCGTGCTTGAAATCACAATCGTTTGGCGTGGACGTTGGCCGCTTAACCGCTTGCTGGATCTGGGGTGTGGCCAGGCGCAAACACGTTTAGCCGAGAATCTTTCCCGTAAAGGCAGTATCGTAGACGCCCTAAATGGCTGATAGATTGCAAGTCGTCCTGTGTTGTCACGCCCATCTGCCGGATTGCCGCGACCTCGTGACGGGAGAGTTCAAGCAACCTTGGGTGTACTTGCGCACCATCGGTGAGTACGCTGAGCTTGCCGGCTATTTGGAAGCGACGCTAGAGGCGCGCGCGGTCGTCTGTATCTCTCCTATCGTGCTCGAGCAAATTGCCGACTATCGACACCAGCTCGAAGAATGGCTACGCGATGGGCACAGGATTGGCGACCCGGTCCTTGGACTGTTTGGCCTCGATTGCTACCCGCGCTCGCACGAGGACCGTGCCGCTGTCTGTGAAGGTTTGCTCAGGGAGTTTCCCCGGCATCGCGTTGAGCGGTTTACAGAGTGCAGAGCTTTACTCGACTTGCTCGATAGATTTTCGGGTCGAGCCCTGGATTACCGTTGGCTTAGCGACGAATGCATCGGCGACCTGCTCGTCTGGCTGCATCTGGCTTGGCTGACGCCGCACGCCGGGAGCGATGACCTGCGAATCGAGCTGCTGAAGAAAAAGCGCACCGGCTTCTCGGGGGCCGAGCGCCGTGTGGTCGTCGAGGCCATCGCGGACCTGCTGGCCGGGGTCTCGAGGCGTTACCGATCGTTGCATGAGCGGGGTCGCATCGAGCTTGCGGCAGGGCTGTACACCTGCCCCTCGGTGCATCTGCTCTACGGTGCCGACCCGCCCACGCAGCCGTCAGTGCCGGACGAGGAAAAAGGGTTGGGTGCCTCGGCGGAACACCGATTGGAGCGGCAGCTTGACGCAGGTCTGGCGGAGTTTGAGGCTTTCTTTGGTCTTGCCCCGCTTGGTTGCGTTGTTATCGATGACGAGCCGACGTCGGCGTTCGATGATCTGTTGGCTAGCCGGGGTATCGATTGGGTAGCGACGCGCGCCAGCGGCCTTTCTCCTTCTGCGCCTGCTCTGCATGATGCCCGGTTGACCCGTTACCGTCTTGCCCCAGCAGATTCCAGCGTCGAGGGGGTCACAGCCAGTGAAGTGATAGCGGCACTCGAGTCAACGGCAATGCGTTTGGAGAACCCCGCAGGCAGCGTCGTGCCGGTGGTATTTAGTTGCTCGCAGCGTCCTTTACAGAGCCAAGCCTCGCTCGAATCGTTTTTTGAGCTTTGTACCCGGGTGAGCGATCATCCGGCTCTCGAGCTCTCGACCTTTAGCAGAGCGCTGCGAAGCAACTCACAGCCGTGCTATCCGGACGCGATGGAGGAAGCATCGGGGGCGCAGCGTCACGATGGCCAGGCCGGACCGTATTGGCAAATGTTTACTGATGCCAGAGATGCGTACGTGGAAGTGGTCGGTTCGTTTCTGCTGCCCGCGCATCGCGTCGAAGTCGCAACACGCCAGCTCATGGTGTGCGAGGACAGTGCATGGCTGGGTGGTATGCAGGCACCGGGGAACGGCATCACGCGCTTGGGTCGCATGCACATGTGCAATCTGTACCGGATCCTGGGGATGCCGATACCGGCAGGCTTGGCGAATGGCGCGACCTCGACTGACTGAACGGGGCCGTGCTCCTGGTGTCGGCCGGCGATGATTCCTCTCGGGTCTTGCCGGTGAATTATCTTGCCCATCTTGTTCTCGCTGAGCGAAACCAAGCGGGCTTTCTCGGCAGTCTGCTTGGCGACTTTGTCAAGGGTCGGCTGGACGATAGCTACCCGGCCGACATCCAACGCGGCATTCGGCTGCACCGCAAGATCGATGCGTTCACCGATGCCCACGCAGCCACTAAGGGTAGCCGGCGACGCTTCTCACCCGGGGTTAGACGCTTCTCGGGGATTGTCGTGGATATTTGCTACGACCACTTTCTCTCCCGGCACTGGGCGCGGTACGAGGCGGTAGAGCTCGAGCGGTTCGCGCAGACCGTTTACGCGGCCCTAACCGAGTATGACGGTACGCTTCCGCCGCGCTTGACGACGGTGTTGCCGCGGATGGTGGCGGAAAACTGGTTGTCCGCATACGCGACGCTGACGGGCATTGGGCGGGCCGTTGATGGCGTTGCCGCCCGCGTACGTTCCGGTGAACGCATGCGCGGCGCCGTGCAAGAGGTCGAGGCGAACTATGCGGAGCTGGAACAAGATTTCCTGGACTTCTTTCCGGAGGTCATTCGTTTCTCGCAAGCACTGCGCTCCGGATCGAAGGCCATGGAGCGGGCGCCCATGCAACCCGGGTGAGCCTCAGCGTAAAAAAATAGATTCAATTACTCATCATGGAGTGGTTAAGTATAATTGTGCCGCAGCCAAAATCGGGGTGGTCGGCTGAACCCGCACGATACAACTGCCGGGCCCTGGGGGTGCTACCCGGCCAGCATGCTAGAGTTTAGGAATCCCGCCCTCGCGGTGGGTGGGAAGGGGGAGCCACACCCATCGGCATTGAAGGATTACCGACGACCTGAGGCTGGAGGCGAGACATTCGAGCTGTGACTATTTTTGGGACCTACAACATCAAAGGCGGTGTCGGTAAGACCACCGCCACCGTCAACTTAGCTTGGTTGTCCGCGCGCGACGGTTTCCGAACCCTAGTGTGGGATCTCGACGCGCAGGGTGCCGCGAGCTTTTACTTTCGGGTCAAGCCAAAGGTCAAAGGCGGGAGCAAAGCGCTGCTCAAACGCAAGCACGTGTTCGCGGAGCAAATCAAGGGCACGGACTTCGAGAACCTCGACTTGCTGCCTGCGGATTTCACCTATCGGTACATGGACCTGATACTGGATGACTCCAAGCACTCGACCGAGCGTTTGTCTCGGGTTCTCGCCCCAATCACGCCCGATTACGACCACATATTTCTTGATTGCCCGCCCAGCATTTCGCTTCTCTCGGAGAATGTCTTCAACGCTTCCGATGTTTTGCTGGTCCCCATAATCCCAACCACCTTGTCGCTGAGAACCCTGCATCAGCTTGGCGAGTTCTTGCAACGCAAAGAAATTCGAAGGCCAAAGGTCATGCCCTTTTTCTCCTTGGTCGACCGGCGCCGAAAGTTGCATCGTGACATCATGGAGCAATTGCCGCTCAAAGTGGGTGGCATGCTTAGCACACCAATCCCGAATGCCAGCGAGGTAGAGCGAATGGGTATACACCGCGCCCCCCTCGGCAGCTTTGGAAACCGTTGGCCGGCACTTGCCTATGAATTGCTCTGGGGTGAAATCAAGGGGCGCCTGGGCTACGCGAAGAAACCCTGCACGGACAGTAAAACCCTAACCCTCGCTTCGCCCTCCTACCGTACCTGAGACCTCAGCTCGTCTCGACAACAGGCTCCGTATAGCGTAACCGTATACCCGCCTGTTTGAGATAGATGACTTCTTGCTCCAGGTCCTCGCGGGTGAGTGGGTGCTCGGATAACCATCCCTCGGGGAACGAAAGTGTGAGGCGCTCCTCGTCCGCATCCGCAGTGAGCTCTGGCGGTGAGGTGTCGCTGCGCGAGCGGTTCAAGACCACAGCGATCCGAAGCAGCACCGCCAAACGAATCGCGCGTGTCTGCCGCGAATCCAGCAGATCGAAGACCTCACTCGGAAACTTGCGTCGGTGTGCGCGTACGAGCACTGCTAGCACCGCTTGCTCCTGACGCGAAAAACCAGGCATGTCCGCGTGCTCTAATAGATAGGCGGCATGCCTGTGATGTTGGCTATGGGCGATGGCGAGACCGATTTCATGCAGGCGGGCCGCCCATCGGAGCATGTCTTCATAAACTTGTTTTCTGAGCCGCCACGCTTTGCACACTTGGGTCTGCAACTGCAGGGCGCTGCGCTCGACGCGAGCCGCTTGCTCGGTGTCGACGCGGTAGCGCGACATAAGCCCTTGAACCGTTGTCTCGCGCGTGTCTTCGGGCCCCAGCCTGCCGAGCAAGTCGTACAACAGACCTTCGCGCAGTGCGCCATTCGAGCGTTCGAGCCGCTTGATACCGAGGGCTTCAAAAAGCGCGCTCAGTATGGCGACGCCGCCCGGGAACACCGGCGCGCGCTCCTTTTGCAGCCCCGGTAATGACAGATGGTCTGTATGTCCTGCCTCGAGAACGGCGCTGCGAAGCTGCTTCAGGGCGTTGGGGGTAATCCCCTTCTCGCTCCAACCCTTTTCCTTTATCACCTCATGAATATTTATGATTGTTCCGGACGCACCATAAGCGGTGTTCCAGCCGGTGCGCTTGTAGTGTCTGTAGACGGGTTCGAGCTCCTGCAATGCGGCCAGTTCCGCCCGGCGCATCCCCTCACGACGGATCTTGCCGGCCGGGAAGTACGTCTGGCTAAAACCCACGCATCCCATGTATAGGCTCTCCAGAAGAAGTGGCGAAAAGCCTTGGCCGATGATGATCTCCGTGCTGCCGCCACCGATGTCGATAACCAGTCGCTGGTCGTCGCTCATAGCGACATGATGCGCAACTCCCGCGTAGATGAGTCTCGCTTCCTCGATACCGGAGATTACGTCGATTGGATGACCGAGGGCCTGCTCGGCCTGTCGCAAGAATCCGCGCACATCGCGGGCGCGGCGCAGCGTGTTTGTGCCTACCACCCGCACGTGCTCGGCGGGGATGTTCGCGAGCCGCTGTCCAAAGCGCTCCAAGCAGGTTAGGGCGCGGTCGATGGCTTCGGCATCCAGCTGATTGGTCGTGTCCAGCCCGGCAGCGAGACGGACCATCTCTTTGAGCCGGTCCACAACATTAAAGTGACCGTCTATAACCTGCGCCACTTTCAGGTGAAAACTGTTTGACCCGAGGTCGACCGCGGCAACTACCTTGGCGGGCGTCGTGCTTTTGCCCGCTGGGCCTGCGGGAGAAGGGCTGTCTTCAGGCGACGAGGGTTCACTATCGATTCGTTGTATTGATTGCATGCTCGGATTCGTAGAGGCCAACACGCGGTCCTGCTGTCGGGTTGTTTTAACTAGTTTAGCAACCTATACGGAACCTGTTTGGCAAGTACATTCCGCCCGGCGCTGGGACGCTACCACGGAAAAATGATTAATCTGTTTCGGCCGCGCTAGGTGCCCACTCGCTTTGTCGACGCAATGCTGACGTATACGTTACAGTATTGACGTATAGGTTATACTTGATTATCGTTCGCTCGCGCCGCAGCCCCCCATGGAAAAGTTGTACACGGTCAACCAGCTTGCGCACGAATTCGGGGTCACCACCCGCGCATTGCGTTTCTACGAGACAAAGGGCCTGTTGGCGCCCCAGCGGGTTGGGTCGACGAGGGCGTACAGCCGGCGTGACCGCGGTCGGCTGCAGCTCATCTTGCGTGGCAAGCGTCTCGGCTTCACGTTGGCCGAGATAAAGGAATACCTCTCCCTCTACAATGTAGATACAGAGCAGGTGGAGCAGCTTCGACTTCTGCACCAGCGGGTTCAGCAACGCGTAAGCGTGCTGGAGCAGCAACGTGTCGACGTGGAGCGCACCCTTCAAGAGCTTGCCGATATTGCAGACCAGGTGAATGCCGCACTCGCGCAGCATGGGTCCGAGACCGACCCGACCAAATAGGTTTTCGCCGTAGCCGTTAGATTTTGTTAGAGGATATCGATATGAAACCAGTCGTCATTGCCGGCTTTGCGCGGTCGCCACAGACATTTGCCAAAAAGGGTGCGCTCACCAAAGTGCGTCCCGATGAGCTTGCCGCGCAGGTCGTGAGTGGTCTGGTGGCAAAGACCAAGGTTCCGATGGAAGGGCTCGAGGACCTCCTGGTCGGCTGCGCCTTTCCAGAGGCTGAGCAAGGGCTCAACGTGGCCCGGCTCATCGGGTTTCTGGCAAAGACGCCGCAGTCGATGGCGGCTGCAACGGTCAATCGTTTTTGCGGGTCTTCCATGCAGGCGATCCACATGGCGGCCGGCGCCATACAAATGGACGCGGGTGAGGCCTTTATCTGTGCGGGCGTGGAATCGATGACCCGTGTCCCTATGATGGGCTTCAATCCTTTGCCGCACCCTGGTCTATACACGCAGTTCCCGCAAGCCTACATGAGCATGGGCGAAACCGCGGAGAACGTCGCCGACCGCTACTCGATCTCGCGCGACGAGCAGGAAGAGTTCGCGGTTGAGAGCCACCGGAAGGCCGCCAAGGCGCAAAGTGCCGGGAAGTTCGCGAACGAGCTTGTCCCCATCGAGAGCGGCGACACCCGGGTCGATGCCGATGGCTGTATTCGTCCAGACACGAACAAGGAGGCACTCGCGGAGCTAAAGCCCGCCTTTACCGAGAAGGGCACGGTCACCGCCGGTACCTCCTCGCCGTTGACCGACGGAGCGTCGGCGGTGTTGGTTTGCACACAGGGCTTTGCCGAGCAACACGGACTCGAGCCTTTAGCAAAGATTCGCAGTATCGCCGTCGCTGGCTGTGCGCCCGAGGTGATGGGAATTGGACCGGTCGTCGCTTCGCGCAAGGCGCTTGAGCGCGCCGGTCTGAACGCGGGTGACATCGATATCGTTGAGCTCAACGAAGCCTTCGCCTCTCAGGCGCTGGCCTGTATCCGCGACCTCCAGCTGAGCGAGGAGCGCGTCAACCTGGACGGCGGAGCGATTGCTCTGGGTCACCCGCTCGGCGCTACGGGCGCGCGTATCGCGGGGAAGGCCGCCTCAATTCTGAAGCGCGAAGGCGCTAGGTATGCCTTAGCCACGCAGTGCATTGGCGGTGGCCAAGGGATTGCAACGGTGGTGGAGGCGGCTTGAGCATGGCAATCAACAAAGTCGGCGTAATAGGGGCCGGCGTCATGGGTGCGGGAATCGCCGCGCACATAAGCAATGCCGGTGTGCCGGTGGTGCTTTTGGACGTGGCTTCTAAAGACAGCGATGACAGAAGCGCGGTTGCGTCGGGCGCCGTGCGGCGGCTCTTGAAGACCGAGCCCGCCGCGTTTATGCATCGGCGCAATGCAAAGCTCGTGACGACTGGAAACATCGAAGATGACCTGGGCCTGCTTGCCGACGCGGACTGGGTCGTCGAGGCGATTGTCGAGCGGGTCGACATCAAGCGTGGTTTGTACGAGCGCTTGGCCGAGGTGTGCGCGAGCGAATGCATCGTTTCCTCGAACACATCCACGATCCCATTGTCCCATCTCGTCGATGGCATGCCCAAGAAATTCACGCGCAACTTTCTGATCACGCACTTCTTCAACCCGCCCCGCTACATGCGCTTGCTCGAGATTGTCGCGGGCCAGGCTACCGCGAAGGCGGCGGTGGAGCGGGTGCGCGAGTTTTGCGACTTGAAGCTTGGCAAAGGTGTGGTGCCATGCAAGGACACCCCCGGATTTATTGGTAATCGTATCGGTGTGTATTGGATCCAATGCGCGATCATGGAGGCGATCCACAGCGGCTTGAGCGTCGAGGAAGCCGATGCCGTGGTGGGGCCGCCGATGGGTATACCAAAGACCGGCGTGTTTGGCTTGTCCGATTTGATCGGTCTGGACCTTATGCCACACGTGCTGCAGAGCATGGATGCGACCTTGCCCGAGGATGACGCTTTTCGCGACATCATTGAGGCTCCGCCCATGATCGATGAGATGGTTGCCAATGGATATACCGGCAGAAAAGGGAAGGGTGGGTTTTACAGACTGCGACGTGATGGAGCGAAGCGGGTCAAGGAGGCGAAGGATCTCGTCACCGGTGAGTACAGGGCGGCGGCGAAAGTAAGCTTCGACAGCCTTGCCGAGAGCAAACGCGAGGGTTTACGCGGTCTTGTCGAGCACCCCGATAAGGGGGGACGCTATGCGTGGCGCGTGCTTTCGCAAACGCTCGCTTACGCGGCCAGCCTGGTGCCCGAGATCACCGATGAGATCGTCTCGGTGGACGAGGCTATGCGGCTGGGTTTCAACTGGAAGTACGGACCGTTCGAGCTTCTGGACCAGCTAGGCCCCAGCTGGTTCGCGCAACGTCTCGCGCAGGACGAGCACCCCGTGCCCAAGCTCTTGCAGTCGGTTGGCGACGGCACTTTTTATCGCGTGCACGAAGGACGGCCGCAGTTCTTCAGCGTAGGCGGTGACTATGCCGATGTGCCCAGACCGCCTGGTGTGTTACTGCTCGCGGATATCAAGCTCGCCGGTAAACCACTCGCCCGTAACGGGTCTGCGAGTGTGTGGGACATCGGCGACGGCGTGCTCTGCGTCGAGTTCCATTCGAAGATGAATGCCATCGATGGCGACATTTTTGCCATGCTGCGCAAGGCGATTGAGCTCATCGAAACGCGGGGGCTCGAGGCGCTCGTAATCCACAACGACGGAGCCAACTTCTCTGTCGGCGCCAATCTGGGGCTCGCACTGTACGCGATTAATATCGCCGCGTGGCCTGCCGTCGAGGAACTGGTGCAAGGCGGGCAGTCGACGTACCAAGCCCTCAAGACAGCGCCGTTCCCCGTTGTTGGTGCGCCATCGGGAATGGCCTTGGGCGGCGGTTGTGAGGTGTTGCTCCACTGCGACGCGTTGCAGGCTCATGCTGAAACCTACATGGGCCTTGTCGAGGTTGGTGTCGGGCTCATCCCGGGTTGGGGTGGCTGCAAGGAGATGCTGCAGCGCTGGAGCGCGGAGAAAAAGTGCCCAGGGGGGCCGATGCCACCCGTCGTGAAGGCCTTTGAGACCATCAGCGTGGCCACCGTGGCGCGCTCCGCCGAGCAGGCCCGCGATCTACTATTCTTACGGCCTCAAGATGGGATCACCATGAACCGCGACCGTGTCCTGGCGGACGCGAAGGCCCGCGCGTTGGCGATGGCGGAGGACTACACGCCACCGGAGCCGGTGGAGATAGCGTTGCCTGGTCCGTCGGCGAAGGCTGCGATGAATATGGCCGTACACAATTTCAAGCTGCTTGGTAAGGCGACGACCCACGACGAAGTGGTTGCGGACGGCCTTGCGCAGGTGCTTAGCGGCGGCGATACGGACCTGACCGAAACAGTCTCGACGGATGAGCTGCTCGAGCTGGAGCGCTCGGTATTCATGCGCCTCATTCGTCATCCGGGAACTATCGCACGGATAGAGCATATGCTCGAGACCGGCAAACCACTGCGCAATTGAGCCAAAGCCGGCGTCTCGCTCGAGTTGCCGACGGGCTATGACATTTGAAAAGGTAAGCCAATGACAGTCTATAACGCGCCAGTCGAAGACATGCAGTTTGTGCTGCACGATGTGTTGGACTTCCACGAGCTTCGAGAGCTGCCCGGCTTCGAGGAGGTCAGTCGAGACATCTCGGATGCCGTGCTCGAGGAGGTGGCGAAGATTTGCGAGACGGTACTGCTTCCCATCAACCGCAGCGGGGACGAAGAAGGCTGTCACTACGAAAACGGGGTCGTGCGCACACCAAAAGGTTTCAAGGATGCTTATGACGAGTTTGCGCGGGGCGGCTGGACGGGTCTTGCCTGCGACACCGAGTTTGGTGGCCAAGGCTTGCCCGACACCTTGAACGTGATGGTCCAGGAGATGCTTTGCTCGAGCAACTTGTCGTTCAGCATTTATCTTGGACTGAGTCATGGCGCCTACAACGCCTTGATGCTGCATGCCAGCGACGAGATCAAAGCGACCTATGTGCCAAAGCTGGTCTCGGGGCAATGGAGCGGGACGATGTGCTTGACCGAGCCCCAGTGCGGCACGGACCTGGGTCTGGTCCGCACCAAGGCGGAGCCTCTGCAAGACGGTAGCTACCAGATCAGCGGCCAAAAAATCTTCATCTCGGCGGGCGAACATGATTTGACCGAGAACATCATCCACCTGGTGTTGGCACGTACACCGGATGCACCTGAGGGCATCAAAGGCATCAGTTTGTTCTTGGTTCCGAAGTTCTTGCTCAAGGACGATGGTACGCCTGGCAAACGCAACGGTGTCATGTGCGGCGCCATTGAGCACAAGATGGGCATCAACGGCTCGAGCACCTGCGTCATGAACTTCGATGAGGCGACCGGGTATTTGCTTGGCGACCTGCACAAGGGCATGCGTGCGATGTTTACCATGATGAACGCGGCGCGCCTCGCGGTGGGCGTGCAAGGTATCGGTGTCGCCGAGGCGGCGTATCAGGGCGCCGTAGCCTACGCGCGCGAGCGCTTGCAGGGCCGGGCGCCCAGCGGTGACAAGCACCCGGACAAGGCGGCCGACCCACTGCTGGTGCACCCAGACATTCGGCGCATGCTGTTGACCATGCGCGCATATGCGGAGGGGGCGCGCGCGTTGGCGGGATGGATTGGCAAGCATCTGGATATTGCGGCGAGGCACCCAGACCCTTTGGAGCGCGAGGCGGCCGAGGAGTTTGTGGCACTGATGACACCGGTGGCGAAGAGCTTCTTCACGGATGCCGGCTCGGAGTGCGCCAACCTCGGCGTACAGGTGCTCGGCGGTCACGGCTATATCCGAGACCAGGGGATGGAGCAGCTCATCCGTGATGCGCGTATCACCCAGATCTACGAGGGTACCAATGGTATCCAGGCGCTGGACCTGGTCGGGCGCAAGCTAGCTGCGCGTATGGGGCGCAACCTGCGTCGCTTTTTCCATCCCGTGGACGACTATCTCGAAGCACACGCGCAAGACGTTGAGCTGGCCGAGCTGGTGCTACCGCTCGCCAAGGCCTTCGGGCGGCTACAACGTGCAACCGGCTGGATTGCACAAAAGGGTCTCAAGAATGCGGACGAGGCCGCCGGCGCCGCAAGCGACTACCTGCGGCTCTTCGGGCTGGTGGCGGTGGGGTTCATGTGGGTCCGCATGGCCGAGATCGCCTCGAAGCAACTCCGACAGGAGTCGTTTACAAACGGCTTCGACCGGCGCTTCTACCAGACCAAGCTGGATGTGGCGCGCTTCTTCATCCAGCGTATGCTCCCGCAGAGTGGTGCGTTGTTTGCCGCCATTATGTCGGGCGCCGACAATCTGATGGCGGTGGACGAGTCGGACTTCTAGGAAGACCAAAACGGGGACACCAAAACGGGGACAGTTTACTTATTACGACTGTGGCGCCTCGTCGAATGGCACACGAGCAAATCGCATTAAGTAAACTGTCCCCGTTTCTTTGCTTAGTTGAAACGCCAGACGGCTTGACCGCTGACGATGTTCACATCCGCGTTGGTGTAGGTGCCCACCAGCGTGTGACCGGTGCTGCCCTCGGTGCTGTTGATGGTGGCGTCGTTCACGAACAGATGGGCGTAGGCGACATCGAAGCTGAGCGAGTCCGTCATCTCGTAGCTCGCGCCAAAGGCGGCCCACCAGCGGTCCGCATCGGGGATTCGCGCCGTGCGAAACGCATTGGGCACCGGCGACTCGTCGAATGCGCCACCAATACGCAGGGTGAGCGGCTTTACTGGCCTGTACGAAAAGCCCAGAGAAACGCGCACCGCGTCTTCCCAGTTCTGCGGCAGGATGGTTGGCGGCTGGGTAGGCACCGTGAAATTGACGGTAAGCGACTCGAAGCTGCTCCAATCGGTCCATGTGACATCACCGAGAACCGCCCACTTCTCGCCTAGGTCCTGCTTGATGCTCACGGCCAGGGTCTGCGGCAGGGTGAGGGCGGCCGACCCCCGCTGGGTTCGCAGCAACCCCTGGGCGGTGAAGAACGGGCTGACATTGTTGAATTTTGCGTCGCCCGTGAGATTGAGCTTCACTTGCGAGCGATAAGCGATACCGATTTTGGAGCCAGGTCCAGGCTGGATGAGTACGCCACCGTTGAACCCGAAGCCCCAATCGGTCGCATTGTCTAGATCGACGAGCGCATCGGTCCGGATGCTGCCTGGTGTCACGAGGCCGAAAGGCGCACAGATGGCGGGTGACATGGTCGCGCCCAGACAGGCGGTGGATTGGTCGAACGCGTTGGTTAGCTGGGCGTCGGCGTGCATTGCGCTAAAGCCCAGGCCGAGTGTGACAAACTCATTGAGACGATAGGCTGCGCTCGGGTTGATGTTTATGGTTTTGAGCTCGGACTTGATTGCGTTATATCGCCCCACCCAAAAGTTGTCGTATTCGGTCTTGAGCCCAAAGGGCGCGTTGAAACCAATCCCGACAAACCACTTGTCGTTGATGGCATAAGAGGCGTACCCGTTTGGGATTATCCCAAACTCACCCGGGTCGCCACCGTTGCCACCCGACAGCGAGCCGGGGACCGGTGTGCCGCCGGTCACCGCCGGGTTGAGAAAAGAGCCCTGGTTGTTGAACTGGGTGGACGGGAAGATCAAGTTAAGCCCGGCGTTGAGTTGCGTGCCCACCTCGCTCAGGCCAGCGGGATTGAAAAAGATGGTGCTGGCGTCTTCCGCACTGGCGGCGTTGCCCGCGAACGCATAGCCAAGCCCCTTAACGCTTTGCTCGAAAATCTGAAAGCCGGCCGCGGTTGCGACACCCGAAACCGTCGCTAGCCAGATACAAGCGGCGGACGCGATAAACCAACGTGCTAATCGCTTTTGCATTGCGATCCCCTCCCTTTTAGGCGTGAGCCCAAGTCGCGTAGATTCATATGCTTACACCCCCAAGTTAAATGATATGCTCTGATATGCCAAAGTCAAAGAATTCGGCTCGCGGCCGGTGCTCCATGCTCATGCAAGCCGATGGTGCGGTGTTATGCTGTTCAAAAGGATGACCTAAGGCCAAACGAAATCTAGCGGCACAATGCCCGCGAGCCATGACTCACACCACGGCTCAACTAGCGGCAACGAACGTCTTCGGGGGAACGGGACTTTGGAAAAAATCTGGTTAAAGAGCTATGAACCGGGCGTCCCGGCGGTGATCGACCCCGATAGCCTCAAGACACTCGCTCATGTCTTTCAGCAAAGTTGCCAGCGGTTCCGCGACCGGCCCGCGTACGCCAACATGGGCCGGACGATAAGCTTTGGTGACCTCGACCGGCTGAGTCACGCTTTCGCCGCCTACTTGCAAAAGGACGTCGGCCTGCGCGCTGGGGACCGGGTGGCGATCATGATGCCCAATCTCTTGCAATACCCAATCGCTATGTTTGCGGTGCTTCGCGCCGGCTTGACCGTCGTAAACGTCAACCCCTTGTACACCACCAGAGAGCTCGAGCATCAGTTGAAGGACTCGGGTGCAAAGGCGATCGTCATACTGGCGAATTTTGCACATGTCTTGGCGGAGGTACTCGACAAGACCGACATCGAGATGGTGGTGGTCACGCAGGTTGGCGACCAGCTTGGGTTTCCCAAGTCCTTGATCACCAACCTCGTGGTTCGTTATGTGAAAAAAATGGTGCCGAGCTACAGCTTGCCGCGCAGCATTCCCTTTAACACCGCGTTGCGCGCGGGGGAGAGGCTTTCCCTGGACCCGGTCGAGGTGACCGGTGAGGACGTAGCCTTCTTGCAGTACACCGGCGGCACGACCGGCGTGGCAAAGGGCGCCATGCTGACACACCGCAATATGGTGGCCAACCTGCTACAGTTCTCCGCCATGGCGTCACCGCTGATCGACGAAGGCGAAGAAGTCGTCATCACCGCGCTGCCGCTCTATCACATCTTTTCCCTCACGGCGAACTGTCTTGGCTATTTGCAGCACGGCGGGTTGAACGTGCTTATCACAAACCCGCGCGACATGCCCGCGTTTGTGAGCGAGTTGAAGAAGTGGAAGGTTAGTGTAATCACGGGTGTGAATACGCTCTATGTCGGTTTGCTAAACACGCCGGGCATCGAGACTGTAGACTTCTCGACGTACAAGCTCGTTGTAGGGGGTGGTATGTCGGTGCAAGAGCATGCCGCCAAGCGCTGGCACGCGTTGACCGGCTGTCCAATACTCGAGGGCTACGGTTTGACCGAAGCCTCACCGCTCGTGGCTGTTAATCCGTCAAACCTAAAGGAATACAACGGCAGCATCGGTTTGCCCGTCCCCTCGACCGATGTGAGCATACAGGACTCCGATAATAACGAGGTCGCTTTCGGCGAGCCGGGCGAGCTGTTGGTCAAAGGCCCACAGGTGATGCGGGGCTATTGGAACAGCCCGGAGGAGACCGCCAAGACCATCACGCCCGACGGCTGGCTGCGCACCGGAGACATCGCAACGATGGATGAGGCGGGCTTCTTGCGTATCGTCGACCGCAAAAAGGACATGATCCTGGTCTCAGGGTTCAACGTATTCCCCAACGAGGTAGAGAGTGTGGTTGCGACCCATGAGGCCGTGCTCGAGGTGGCTTGTCTTGGCGTACCCCACCCGCGCTCGGGTGAAGCGGTCAAGGTGTTTCTCGTCCTTAGGGAAGGACATAGCGTGACCGCGGACGAGATCCGTGATTTTTGCAAGGCGCATCTCACGGGCTACAAGTGCCCCAGCGAGGTCGAGTTCCGCGATGAGCTACCAAAGTCCAACGTGGGCAAGATCCTCAGACGGGCATTACGCGAAGAATAGTTTGGCATGCGAGCGGCCGGGCCGTCAGCCTCTATAGATACTAAACGCGGGTCCATGCACGGCGTGACGCGGAAGCGCCAACGCCGCGAAGCGCGACAGCGAGGTCTGCACCCGGCGCCCGGTACCTTAGCGTTTAAGCGTCGTATCACGTCTTAAATGCTAGCGCGGGCTTCCGTCGCACTTCTCCTCCTCGAGTTTGCGTTCTACGCCTTTGTCGGCGCTGCCCTGCTCAACATCGAAGGCTGGCTGAAGCTCGTTGGTTTTTGTCTACTGTCCGGCGTTGCCGTTCGCCTCGCCCTGACCCTATTTACCTTCTTCGTCGCCGCACAGCGTGCGGGTGAGCGGCCAGTGCAGCGCCCCTCGCGCGGTGCGCTCGCCGCGCTCATCATGCGGGAGTTGCTCGCGAGCATAGCGGCTTTTTGCGTGTTGCAGCCTATGGAACGTTGGTTGGGGATACGGCGTGCGCCCGGCGCTGCGGATAGCGACACACCTCCGGTGCTGCTCGTGCACGGGTACACCTGCAATGCGGGGATCTGGTATCCAATGGTGCGCGCGCTCAAGCGACGCGGCATCACGCGTATTTACACCCTCAATTTGGAACCCATCTTTGGTGGTGTGGATGGCTATGCGGAGCAAGTCGCCGCGCTCATCAGCGAGCTTCGCACCGACGGTGCTGGCGATGGTCTGGTGATCATCGGGCACAGCATGGGGGGGTTGGTGGGTCGCGCCTTCCTAGCAAGACATGACCCCGAGGGTCGTGTCGCAAAGCTCGTGACCTTGGGGTCACCCAACCACGGCACCGTGCTAGCGGAGCTTTCGACCGCGCTAAGCTGTCGACAGATGCGAGTCAACAGCGAGTGGTTGAAATCTTTGGCGGCCGCTGAGAGGGAGCGACTGCACCCTGCCAGGCTCACGACAATACTCAGCTACGACGATAATCTCATTGCGCCACGTGTCAGCGGCAGCCTGGCGGGCGCAAAGGATCTACGTTTGGTTAGTGTGGGGCACATCGAGATGCCGTTTTCCAAACGCATCGAAGACCTGTTGTATCAAGAGATCACGAGCTGAGCGCGGCTAGAGCGTGTCCCTCGCACGCGGGCCGGCGGGCTCGGTATGATACAAGCCGTGTAGCTACGGGACCCATCGATGCAGCTAAGCCCCGCCACATACGGCATACTGGCCGACCTTACGGTAGTGGTGCACGCGGGTTTCGTTCTCTTTGTCGCCGTCGGTCAGGTGCTCATCGTTGTGGGTTGGGTGCGTGCGTGGCGCTGGGTGCGTGGTGTGGGTTTCCGAACTCTGCACCTTGCCGCCATCGTGTTAGTGACCGGGGAGGCCTGGTTTGGGGTCGTCTGTCCGCTCACGCGTCTGGAGTATCATTGGCGCCGGCTCGCCGGCGAGGGTGGCGAGGAGATTTCCTTTGTCGGGCGAGCGGTTCGCAGCGTGCTCTTTTACGATGCGCCAGGCTGGGTTTTCACGAGCGCTTACACGGCGTTCGCCCTGGTCGTCCTCGCGTGTTTCATAGGTTATCCCCCGGTGTCCGGACAAGCCAAAGAGCATTTTGCGCGTGACGACTGACACGGTGCGGGTAGCGATCGTGGGTGATACTCACGGACGACTCGATGCGCGCATCGCGCAGGCGGTCGCATCATGCGATTATGCGGTGCATGCGGGCGACATCGGGGCTGTGACCGTGCTCGATGCACTCCGCCCGCATCGGGGGAAGACGCTTGCGGTAAGGGGAAACAATGATGTGCCGGCAAAGTGGATCGGGGCAGTCGCCGCCCTGGATCGCCTCCCGGAGGAAGGTTCACTCGGACTTCCCGGCGGCACGCTTGTCGTGGTTCACGGTGACCGGGCCGGTCGCCCGAAGACTCGGCACGCCACGCTGAGGCGGATGTATCCGCGGGCGCGGGCGGTCGTGTACGGTCACTCGCACCGGCTGGTGGTGGACACCGATGCCCTGCCCTGGGTGCTCAACCCTGGTGCGGCCGGACGGGCGCGGACCTACGGCGGACCGTCTTGTCTGGTGCTGGTGGCCGGCCCCGGACGCTGGCAAGTCGACCCCTTGCGTTTTTGATGAGGGCGGGAAAACTCTCTGAGGAGTCGTTTTGAGCGAACCGATAGTGCTGACCTCGGACATGGTGACGGTGCTCGCCATCCTCGCTCTGACCATTTATCTGTTCGCCTTCGAAGTGGTGCGAGTAGACCTGGCGGCCTTGATCGTCCTGGTCATTATCGGCTTGCTGGGTCTGGTGCCGAGCGAAGACCTGTTCCGCGGCTTCTCCAGTAACGCGGTGATCTCCATCATCGCCATTATGATCATGGGCGCGGGCTTGGACCGCACCGGTATCATGAGCTTGTTGGCCGGTTACGTGCTCAAGGTCGGCGGGGCGACCGAGCGACACATCATCCCCATTATCTCGGGTGTGGTCGGTGTTATCTCCGCGTTCATGCAAAACATCGGCGCGGCGGCCTTGTTCTTACCGGTAGTCAGCCGTATCTCCACACGTACCGGCATCTCCATGTCGCGGCTGCTGATGCCAATGGGGTTTTGCGCCATCCTCGGTGGCACGCTCACCATGGTCGGCTCGAGCCCCTTGATTCTGTTAAACGACCTGATCGACAGCTCCAACGCGGTGTTACCTCTTGGGGTAAAGCCTATGGAGTCTTTTGACTTGTTCGCGGTCACACCCGTTGGTCTCGCTCTGTTGGGTGTCGGTATCTTGTACTTCATGATCGGCGGACGCTACTTGTTACCCGAGGTGAAGGGTGACATCCCCGACCCTGGGACCACGGCTCGATATTTTGAGGAGACCTATGGCATCAAGGGTGATGTGTTCGAGGCCGAAGTCCCCTTGGATTCTCCATTGGTGGGCATGACCATAGGTGAAGCAGAGGCACAGGTGGGTATGCCGCACATCATCGGTGTGAGCAGCCACGATGACGTCATCGTCGAGCCATCGCGTGATGAGATGATCTGGGTGGGTTCTGTGTGCGCCTTTCTCGGCACCGAGACGGAGATCCGTAACTTCAAGAGCACCTACAAGCTGGACGTTCGCTCGGATCTCAATACCTTTGTGAATGTACTGAATCCCACCCGGGCCGGTATCTCCGAGGTGGTGATACCACCAAACTCGAACTTGATCGGTAAGACTATCGGTGAAATCGGACTCCGGAGGCGTTATGGGGTTAGCGCGCTTGCGGTCTACCGTGGTGACAAGACGCTGCGCGACGACATGCGCTCGGTCGAGTTGAGGGCGGGGGACACCGTGGTGCTTCACAGCACCTGGGACGATTTGCACGACCTCTCGCCGAATCGAGACTTCGTGATCGTCACCGACTACCCTCACGAGGTCAGGCGCCCGCACAAAGTGTTCCACGCCATCTTGTTCTTCTCTTTGGCACTGGTGTTGGTGTTGTTCTCGAATTATCAGCTCTCGACCTGCTTGTTGGTGGGCGCCGTGGGTATGATCGTGAGCGGTGTGTTGACGGTGGACGAGGCGTACCGGTCGGTGAGCTGGCAGACCGTGTTCTTGCTGGCAAGCTTGATACCGCTGGGGTTTGCGATGCAGATAACCGGGACGGCGGCTTGGGTCGCCCAGGAGGTGCTGGTGGTGATCGGCGACGTTCCCATCTGGGTGCTGCAAACCGTGGTTGCGGTCTTGTCCACTGCGTTTACGCTGCTGATGTCCAATGTTGGTGCGACTGTGCTTTTGGTCCCGTTGGCCGTGAATATCGCCATCGCCAAGCAGGGCGACCCTGCGGTGTTTGCGTTGATCGTCGCGCTTGCGACCTCGAATTCTTTTCTCATCCCGACCCATCAGGTAAACGCGTTGATAATGGGCCCGGCCGGCTATCGAGTGGCCGACTTTTTGCGCGCGGGCGGTGTCATGACACTGCTTTTTCTCGTCGTCATGCTGCTCATGGTCAATATCGTCTTCTAGCAATCATATGATGACGCTACATGGAGCGGGCCCAACACGTGCCGGATTCTAAGAAGGCCTTCGTCCCGCGGTCTCTCGGGCTTGCGCTCGTGCTGACGTCGTTGTTTCAGATTGCCCGCGCGGGCGAGGCGGCTATCGAGTTTGTCAGCTTCGAGCGCCAGGGCGACGCGGTGTGGCGTGTGTCCGTGACTTTGCATCATGCGGATAGCGGGTGGGAACACTACGCCGATGCATGGCGAGTGGTGTTAGCTGACGGCACGGTGCTCGGGGAGCGTACGCTGTACCACCCGCATGTGGACGAACAACCCTTCACCCGCGGTCTCCCTGATATTGAGATTCCAGCAGCGGAAACGATCGTCTACGTAGAAGCTCATGACAAGGTGCACGGGTGGGCACCGACCCGGGTGATGGTCGATCTTATGACGGCCGATGGCCCGGCGTACAGTGTGCGTCGCTAGCCGTCCCAGAGCCGTCCGATGGGCGCTTGTTTGCTTAGGCGTCCGCCAGCCGTCCCAGCAGGTAACCCTCCGCATCCCAGCGCAGCACACTGTCCTGCTCGTACCAGTCGCCGAGCACGATGCGCGTGGCAGGCACCCCGTCGAGCTCCAGACGGTGGATTCCCGGACGATGCGTGTGGCCATGTATGAGGGTGTGGACCTCGTGTTCTCGTAGGCTCTTGAGCACCGCGTCCTCGTTGACGTCGGTGATGTCGGCCGGCTTTAGCTGTACTAGCGCTTGAGTCTTCTCGCGTAGCGCGCTTGCTTTGGCAACGCGGGCGCCAAAGGGCAAGGACAAGAATGCGCGTTGGTTGTTGGGGTCGCGTGCGTAGACGCGAAACTTTTGATACTCGATGTCATCGGTGCAAAGCAGGTCACCATGCATGAGGAGGGCGCGGGTGCCGTACACGTCGACGACGGTGTGGTCTTGCAGCAACACACAGCCGGATGCCTCCTCAAACCCCGCACCCAGCAAAAAGTCGTGGTTGCCGTGCATTACGCTTACAGCGACTCCGGCTTGTCCCAAGCGCTTTAGGGCCGCAACGATCTCAGGGTGCGGCGGGGTCTTGTCGTCATCGCCCAACCACTGGTCGAAACAATCACCCAGGATATACAAGTGGTGCGCGCGGCTGGCCGCGCCGTCGAGAAAGCCGAGGAAGGCGTCCACCGTATGCGGGCGCTTCGTGCTCAGGTGCACGTCGGAAACAAACAGCGTAGTCATTAGTCGCGGACCTGCCCGCTACTCCTCGAGGACGCGAGCACGCTCGATCAACACGTCCTCGGCCGGGACATCCTGATGTCCGGCGCGGTTAGTCGTCGCCACGGCTTCGATGCTTTCGACGACGGCAATACCGTCGGCCACTTCGCCAAAGACGCAATAACCCCACTCGTTGGGATTCTTGCCGCGAAAGTTGAGAAAGTCGTTGTCGCTGCAGTTGATGAAGAACTGTGCCGTGGCTGAGTGCGGGTCGGATGTGCGCGCCATGGCGATGCTGCCCTTGTTGTTCGACGCTCCGTTGTCCGCCTCGTTTTGGATGGGGGCGCGACACTGCTTCTGGTTCATCCCCGGCTCGAACCCGCCGCCCTGGACCATAAAGCCAGGAATGACGCGATGGAACACGGTACCGTCATAAAACCCCGCGTTCACGTACTCGACAAAGTTCGAGACCGTCTCCGGTGCGCGCTCGGCGTCTAGCTGGAGGTCGATGTTACCGCTCGAGGTTTCTAAGCGAACTTTCATGGCGTCACCTCACTCGATGACCAGGGCGGATTCGATGATCACGGGGTCCTTGGGCACATCGCGATAAGGGCCTTTTTGTGTCGTGGGGACATCGCGGATCGCGTCGACGACGTCCATGCCTTCCACCACCCGGCCAAATACCGCGTAGCCCCAAACCCCCGGACCGCGCGCATCCTGGTCGAGCATGGGGTTGTCCACCACGTTGATAAAGAACTGCGAGGTTGCCGAATGCGGGTCGTTAGTACGCGCCATGGCGACCGTGCCACGGGTGTTGGAAAGGCCGTTCTTTGCTTCGTTCTCGATGGGTTCGCGCGTCTCTTTACGGTCCATATCCGGCGTAAACCCGCCGCCTTGAACCATGAAATTTCCGATCACACGGTGAAAGATGGTCCCATCGTAGTAGCCTTCTCGCGCGTAGCGTTCGAAGTTGGCGGCGCTCTTGGGCGCAGCCTCGGTGTCTAGCTCGATGACGATAGGGCCCTTATTCGTGTTGAGTCTAACCCGCGTCGCTTCGGCCGCCGATGCGCCTACGCACGACAGGAACAAGCTCAAGCTAAGTACTGAAACCAAGAATCGCCGCATGGAAAATCCTCTGTGCCGCCAAAAGGGGGCACATGATAATGGGTTTGACGCGCGCCCGGAAGCGAGCGTGAGTATCGTAGCAACACGCACACCGAATTTGGGGACGGTTTACGAATTTCCATTCGCTTTCACTCTGCGCCGCGTCGGAGTGGCGCGGGATAATTTGTAAACTGTCCCCGAAACTAGAGATTTGCTGCCACTACGGATTTGATACCATGCGCGTCTTGCGCGCCCGGTGGCGGCAAGCCGAACGAAACGAGTAGGGCTCGACGATGCTGCGAATCTACAACACCCTGACACGCGAGAAGGACGAGTTCAAACCCATCGAGGCCGGCAGGGTGGGAATGTACGTGTGCGGGATGACCGTGTACGACTACTGCCACCTCGGCCATGCACGTGTGCTCGTGTCTTTTGACGTGGTTGTTCGCTACTTGCGCAGCCAAGGCTACGAGGTCACCTACGTCCGCAACATTACCGATATCGATGACAAAATCATCAACCGGGCGGCGGAAAACGGCGAGTCGGTGGATAGTCTGACCGAACGTTATATTGAAGCGATGCACGAGGACGAGCGTGCTCTCAACGTGCTGCCACCGGACATCGAGCCGCGCGCTACACAGTTTGTGCCGCCAATCATCGACATGGTGCAAAAGCTCATCGACTCCGGGCACGCCTATGTGGGCGACAATCACGATGTTTACTACGACGTGAGCAGTTTCGAAGGCTACGGGCGGCTTTCAAACAAGCGCCTCGCCGACCTGCGCGCGGGTAGCCGTGTGGAGGTGGATGAATTCAAGGACGACCCGCTGGATTTCGTCCTGTGGAAGTCGGCCAAACCCGGTGAGCCCGCCTGGGACTCGCCTTGGGGCCCGGGCCGCCCTGGCTGGCACATCGAGTGCTCGGCGATGTCCACGCAGTCTTTGGGCAACACCTTCGATATACACGGCGGCGGCATGGACCTGCAGTTTCCACACCACGATAGCGAGATCGCCCAATCGGAGGCGGCTACGCACCAAACCTTTGTCAACTTGTGGATGCACAACGGCTTTGTGCGTGTCGACGAGGAAAAGATGTCCAAATCGTTGGGCAACTTCTTTACGGTGCGCGAGGTGCTAAAGAGTTATCCGCCCGAGGTCGTGCGTTACTTTATCGTGGCGAGTCACTATCGAAGCCCTCTCAACTACTCCAATCAGCAGCTCGATGACGCCCGCTTGTCGCTGAATCGGCTGTACACGGCGTTGCGCGGGTTGCCCGAAACGCCGCCGCCCGATGAGGACCGTTACTGGCGCGGCTTTTGTGAGGCGATGGACGACGACTTCAATACACCCGAGGCGCTTGCCGTGATGTTCGAGCTTGCGCGTGAGATCAACCGTGTGCGAAATGAGCAAACTGCGGAGGCAGCTCGGCTTGCCGGGAGCTTGAAACGCCTCGGTTCCATCCTGGGGATTTTGCAAGATGACCCGGTGCGTTTCTTACAAAGCGGCGCCACTACACACGCGGATGGGCTTGGCAAAGAGGAGATCGAAACACTTATTGCCGCGCGAAATGCCGCACGCAAAGCGAAGGATTATTCGGAGGCGGACCGTATTCGAGACGAGCTTCAAACACACGCTATCACGCTGGAGGATGGACCCGCGGGGACGACCTGGAGAACGACGGAGTAGGGCAGGAAGAGCGCCGGCCGGCGCGTTGACGGGCCTTGGTGCCGGGCGTATTATCCTGGCGCTCGCGCCGGGGCCAGGTCCGCGCCTCGATCCGACCGGGGTATGGCGCAGTCTGGTAGCGCACCTGCTTTGGGAGCAGGATGTCGGGGGTTCAAATCCCTCTACCCCGACCAACACACTTGTGCACTATAGCGCGGGCACCCGGCGGGGCAGTCACAAGCGCCCGTAGCTCAACCGGACAGAGCATCGGCCTTCTAAGCCGAGGGTTGCAGGTTCGAGTCCTGCCGGGCGCGCCAGCCTCCACCCATAGCCGCTATTGCACGTGTGGGTTCGAAGGCGCGGTGGTGCTAGGCGCGTAGTAGCGGTTCACCGTGCCCGGCCCGTAGATGTACGCGCCGCCCGAGCCATCCGGGATCACCAGCGAGCTTCCACCCCCAGGGTTGTAGATTTTTCCACCAGCGCCTTCGCCGGCTTTGCCGATAAAGCGGGAGTTACCGCGTATCGAGTAGCTGGTGAAGCCGCCCATGCCGTCGTTGATTATCGTTGTGCCGCCGCCTAAACCGGTGACGCCGGCGCCACCAACACCGAGCCCCTTCGAGAAGCCGCCGCCGCCCAGACCCCGCACACCGGCCCC
>CAJHYW010000061.1_pt1 | contig 59160 bp, 57 predicted proteins | sample 9198811 | NCBI WGS metagenome assembly CAJHYW01 (sample SAMEA7708378, study PRJEB35096) | sediment metagenome | biome: marine neritic benthic zone biome [ENVO:01000025]; feature: sediment [ENVO:00002007]; material: shallow marine sediment [ENVO:03000034] sea grass bed [ENVO_01000059] ...
ATTCAATGATTTTGGCGACCACACCGGCGCCCACCGTGCGCCCGCCCTCGCGCACCGCAAACCGCAACCCCTCTTCCATCGCGATCGGCGCTATCAAACTCACCGTCATCTGGATGTTGTCCCCAGGCATCACCATCTCAACGCCCTCGGGTAAGTCCACGCTCCCCGTCACATCCGTCGTGCGAAAATAAAACTGCGGCCTATACCCCTTGAAAAACGGTGTGTGACGCCCACCCTCGTCCTTCGACAGCACGTACACCTCCGCCTCAAACTTCGTGTGCGGCGTGATGCTCCCTGGCTTCGCCAACACCTGACCACGCTCAATGTCATCGCGCTTCACACCACGCAACAACACTCCAATGTTGTCCCCCGCAAACCCCTCGTCGAGCAGCTTGCGAAACATCTCAACACCCGTGCACGTCGTCTTCGTCGTCTCCTTGATACCGACGATCTCAACCTCTTCACCTACCTTGATCTTCCCACGCTCCACACGACCCGTCGCCACCGTCCCGCGGCCCGAAATCGAAAACACATCCTCTACCGGCATCAAAAACGCCCCGTCCACCGCGCGCTCCGGCTCCGGTATGTAACTGTCCAACGCCTCGGCCAGCTTACCAATCGAACCCTCCGCCAGCTCCGAATCATCACCCTCCAACGCCTTCAGCGCCGAACCGCGGATGATCGGCGTGGCATCGCCCGGAAATTCGTACTTGTCCAACAACTCGCGAATCTCCATCTCAACCAGCTCCAACAACTCCTCATCATCCACCATGTCGCACTTGTTCATGTACACCACGATGTACGGCACACCCACCTGACGCGCCAATAATATGTGCTCGCGTGTCTGCGGCATCGGTCCATCCGCCGCGCTCACCACCAATATCGCTCCGTCCATCTGCGCCGCACCCGTGATCATGTTCTTTACATAGTCCGCGTGCCCCGGACAGTCCACGTGCGCGTAGTGGCGCCCATCAGTCTCGTATTCAACGTGCGCCGTCGCAATCGTTATCCCTCGCGCACGCTCCTCCGGTGCATTGTCAATCTGGTCAAAGGTCTTCACATCACCACCGTGCGCCGCCGCCAACACTCGCGTCATCGCCGCCGTCAGCGTCGTCTTACCATGGTCCACATGCCCAATCGTCCCTACATTTATATGCGGCTTCGTGCGCTCAAACTTTTGCTTCGACATGAACTCGTCTCCCCCAACCTGCTGGCGCTACTGGAAATCCAATGACCTGTTCCAAAATGGAGCCCACAACCGGATTTGAACCGGTGACCTCTTCCTTACCAAGGAAGTGCTCTACCGACTGAGCTATGTGGGCAAACAGCTTCCCGATAACAAATGCCTGACAAACGTTTCTTGGAGCGGGTGATGGGGATCGAACCCACATCATCAGCTTGGAAGGCTGAGGTTCTACCATTGAACTACACCCGCACTGTCGACCCGAGTTGACGGGTGAAGCTAGCGCGAGCCGTCGCAATCGGCAGCCCTTACCCGTTCCGAATTCTGGAACCTCCGCAACTCTCTTAGCTCACAAATACGGTGCCAAAACCTGTCGTGCTCGCGTTCGTTCGCCGGGGGCCTTTTCTGGTGGAGGGGGGAGGATTCGAACCTCCGAAGGCTGAGCCGTCAGATTTACAGTCTGATCCCTTTGACCACTCGGGAACCCCTCCCGAACGAAAGCAGAGTATTTTCTAAGAGAAAACATGCGCTTGTCAAGACAAAGACGCAGCCTACACCCACTCCCTGGGACTGAGATACCGCTCGTACAGTTCCGCTTCGGGGCTACCGGGCTCCGGGACCCAGTCATACTGCCAGCGGACCCTAGGCGGCATGGACATCAGAATGGACTCGGTGCGACCACCCGACTGCAGTCCAAACAAGGTGCCTCGGTCGTATACCAAGTTGAACTCAACGTAGCGCCCACGCCGGTAGAGCTGGAACTCGCGCTCGCGCTCGGTATAGGGCGTATGTTTTCGCCGCGCGACGATCGGCCGGTACGCGAGCAAATAGTGACCACCGAGGCTGCGCGCAAAGTCGAAGCATCGGTCCCACTCCCATTCGTTCAGGTCATCGAAAAACAAACCACCGACGCCGCGCGCTTCGTTGCGGTGCTTGATAAAAAAGTACTCGTCGCACCAACGCTTGAAGCGGGGATAAACGTCCGCACCAAAGGCGGCGCAGGCATCCCGCGCGGTCGCATGCCAGTGGACCACATCGTCCTCGAAACCGTAGTACGGTGTCAGGTCGAAACCGCCACCAAACCACCACGCGGGCTTACCGGACGCCGGTGTGGCGACAAAATAACGCAGGTTGAAGTGTGAAGTGGGAACAAAAGGATTTTTTGGATGAATAACGACGGAGACGCCCGCGGCTTCGAAACTGCAGCCGCCGAGCTCGGGGCGGCGCGCGCTCGCGGCCGGCGGCAACACGTCGCCCGAGACCCGCGAGTAGTTGACACCTGCCTGCTCGAAAACCGCGCCCTCCATCAGGACGCGCGACCGCCCGCCGCCGCCCTCAGGTCGCTGCCACACATCCTCGCGAAATCGGCCCGAGCCGTCTTCCTCTTCAAGCTCGGCACAGATCTTATCCTGCAGACCTGACAAGTACTGGTCAACCGTTTGGAACGGGTCGTGACTCATGCTCGAGCGCCCGGCGCGGCCACCTGCGCAATACGCGCACGAATGATACGCCCCGACCGTGCATCGCGGATCTCGCTTGGCCCACCTTCGCCACCGACGCTACCCGATAGTACGAAATCCAAGCCCTTGGGAAACTGCCTGCGCACCTGCAAGGCCGTGCGTGCTGGCGCGCGACCCGAGTAGTTCGCGCTGGTGGAAACCAGCGCACCACCAAACCTCTCGCATAGCGCCGCACACTGTGCATGGGCGATCACCCGGGCGGCAATCGCCTCGGTGCCGCCGGTTAACCAATCGGGTACGCCGCCGCACGCCGGCAGCAACCACGTCACCGGTCCCGGCCAGGTAGCCAGCACCGCGTCTTTGTCAAAACCCACAGGCCAGTCGACAAAGGGCGCGAGCTGGTCGACGCGCGCGGCGACCAAGATCACGCCCTTGGCGAGCCGGCGCCCTTTTAGCGCCAACAAACGTTCCATTGCCGGCCAACTCCAGGGGTCGCAGCCGAGCCCGAAAACGGCCTCGGTAGGGTACGCGATCACGCCACCGCGTCTGAGCACGCCAGCGGCAAGCTTTAACGACCAGCGGTTCACCCTAGCGCATGGCTGTTTAGGCCAAGGACTCCTGCAGGGTCGCGTTTTTGGCCAGAACCGCATCCGCGGCGGCGCGGCGCTCGTCCACCAAGCGCTGGGCCAACGCGGGGTCGCTCAAAGACAGCATCTGCGCGGCAAGGTACCCGGCGTTCTTTGCGCCGGCCTTGCCCACAGCTACCGTCGCAACGGGGATCCCCGCGGGCATTTGCACGGTAGACAACAACGCATCCAGACCCTTGAGCGCGCCCGCCTCTATGGGCACACCGATCACGGGCTTGAGGCTGTGCGCCGCGACGGCGCCGGCCAGATGCGCGGCCATTCCAGCACCGGCGATGAACACGGCACACCCGCGCTGCTCCGCGTCCCGGACGTACTCCTGGGTTTCGGCAGGTGTACGATGCGCCGAGGCGATGCGCAGCTCCGAGCGCACGCCCAAGCTCTCCAGCACGTCAACCGCCGCACGCATGACGGGAAGGTCCGAATCCGAACCCATGATGACTGCGACAAACACTTGCTTATCCAACGCTCCCCCTGCAACCACTTAGTTCTAACTTGCTTTGCGGGTACGCTTCTTGCGCCTGGAAGCCGGCGCCGCTTCCAAAATCTTCAACGCCTCGGCGTGACTGAGCTGCTCCGGGTCGCAATCCTTTGGAACCCGCGCATTTTTCTTACCATCGGTGATGTAGGGTCCGTAGCGGCCGCGCAGCACACGCAGAGCGCCGTCGTCAAAGACCTGTATCTCACGCGACGCATCGAGCTGCTCTTTCTCGGCGATCAGCTCCAGCGCCCGCTCCAAGGTGACGGTATAGGGGTCGTCGTCCTTGCCCAGCGAGGCGAACTTGTCGCCGTAGCGCACGTAAGGACCAAAGCGGCCGATGTTCGTGGACACCTTCTCGTCGTTTTGTGTAGTGCCCAGTTCGCGCGGCAGCTTGAACAAGTCCAGCGCTTCTTCCAGCGTAATGGTATTGAGGCTTTGGCCGTCTCTCAACGCCGCGAAGCGTGGTTTTTCTTCGTCCTCCCGCGACCCAATCTGCGCGTGCGGCCCAAAGCGTCCCATCTTTACCGTCAGCGGGCGTCCACTCTTGGGGTCCACCCCAAGCTCACGGACTTGCCCCACATCCTTACGGCTGACGTTGACCTCCGTCTCCTTGACCTGGTCGTAAAAGGGCTGCCAGAAGTCGGCCATTAGCGGGACCCAATCCTTCTCGCCGCGGGAGATGGCATCGAGGTCATCCTCTAGCCGCGCCGTAAACTCGTAGTCCACGTAGTGCGAGAAGTACTCGGTCAGAAATCGATTGACGATACGCCCGACATCGGTGGGGTGGAAGCGGCGCTTCTCCAGAACGACATACTCGCGCTGCTGTAGAGTGGAAATGATCGAGGCGTAGGTCGACGGGCGGCCGATGCCGTAATCCTCCAAGGTCTTTACCAGCGTCGCTTCGGAAAATCGGGGCGGTGGCTCGGTGAAGTGCTGCTCTGGACGAATCGCAACCAACTCGACCGTGTCGCCAACCGCGAGCTCCGGCAGTCGTCGGTCTTCGTCGTCCGTCTTGCGGTCGTCCACACCCTCTTCGTACACAGCCAAGAAACCGGGGTCGCGTACCGTAGAACCCGTCGCTCTGAAGTTGTTGCCTTCTCCACATGCCAGGTCAACGGCGACCGTATCGATGGTCGCGTGATTCATCTGGCATGCGACCGTGCGCTTCCACACGAGCTGATAAAGCTTGAACTGCTCATCGTTCAGGCGATGCCTGAGATCATCTGGCGTTCTCGCCACCGCTGTCGGTCGTATGGCCTCATGGGCCTCTTGCGCGTTCTTTGCCTTGGTCTTGTAGGCACGCGGTTGAGCCGGAAGATTGTTCTCACCGTAACGCTCACCAATAAACTTGCGAGCCTCCTCGATGGCCTCGGTGGCCAGCACAACCGAGTCGGTTCTCATATACGTGATCAGACCGATCAACCCGGCGTCGGTCTCGATCCCTTCGTAGAGCTGCTGGGCGATACGCATTGTGCGCTGTGCGGTAAAGCCAAGCTTTCGCACCGCCTCCTGCTGCAAGGTGGAGGTGGTAAACGGCGCTGCCGGATTTCTGCGGCGCTGCTTCTTCTCGACATTTGTCACCCGAAGCCCTGAGGCACCTGCTTTTTGCAGCAGCCCCTCGGCCTTTTTTGCATCGTCTTCGCTGGCGATACTAAACTGGTCGAGCTTCTCGCCTCGGAGCCTGTTGAGGCGTGCCGCGAACGGGTCGTCTGCGGTTTTCAAGTCGGCTTCGATGGTCCAATACTCACGTGCCACGAAGCGCTCTATTTCCTCTTCGCGCTCGACAATCATCCGCAATGCGGGGCTTTGCACGCGGCCGGCGGATAAGCCTCGGCGGATTTTCTTCCACAGCAAAGGCGAAAGGTTGAAACCGACCAGATAATCGAGTGCCCGGCGTGCCTGCTGGGCATTCACCAGGTCCATTGCCAGCTCGCGCGGATGCTTCACCGCCTCTTGTATTGCGCGCTTCGTAATCTCGTGGAACACAACGCGGTATACCGGCTTATCGCGCAGCGCTTTACGCGCGGAGAGCAACTCGACGAGGTGCCACGAGATCGCCTCTCCCTCGCGGTCGGGGTCTGTCGCTAGATAGAGCTCATCAGATTTCTTCATCGCGCGGGCGATGTCGGCTACCCGCTTCTCATTCTTTTCGATCACCTCGTAGTGCATCGCGAAGCTGTTGTCCGGCTCGACCGCGCCTTCCTTTGGGCGCAAGTCTCGAACATGGCCGTAGGAGGCCATGACCTCGAAATCAGACCCGAGGTATTTCTTTAGAGTACGAGCCTTGGCCGGCGACTCGACGACAACTAAGTGTTTTCCCATGGGCGACGATTGCTCAACAGGTATCCAAACGTTAGTGCACGGATGTCACAAAATCCCGCCGCGGCATCGCTTCGAGGACGGCATCTCGTGCATCTCAAAGATAGGCGATCGCAACGCAAGCGCCAACACACGCAGACCCAAAGGGATGCCTTAAGGCGTCAGGAACATGGGGGCGTGAATCGTGATTAATGTAGCCGACAAGCTTCCCTATCGACCACGAAGTCTTCCATCCATGAAAACATCGATTCCTTGCCAGGCTGGTTGAAGAGCACCATCAACACGACCCATTTGAGCTGCTCGACGTCGATGGCGCGCGTCTCCAACGCCATAACGCGGTCTATCACCAGCTCCCGCGTGGTCGTATCGAGCACCCCGGCCTGTTCCAAGGACAGTAGAAAACTCCGGCATTCGAGGTCGAAGCGCTCCGCTTCGTCGGTCGCCAACACCCGCACCGATGGCGTTTGCGCGGCCGCGATGATTTGGATGCCCTGATCCTCGGCCGCAAGCCCTTCCAGCCACGTGAAAGCCTTGCTTACCTCGATCTCGGGAAATCCTGCCTCGACCAGCTCGATCTCAAGCGTCTCGCGGTCTTGGTTCATATCGGTATCTTCATCGAAATGATGCTCGAAAAGATACATCAGAACATCCAGTACGCTTTCTTTCATCGTAGGCGAGCGCGCGCGGTGCGGGAATAAAATCCACCCGGCTCCGAGGCCACAAACCCCTTAAGTTCGAGAAGCAAGAGCATGGAGGAAACCACCTCCGGCGTCAATCCAGTTCGACTGACCAGCGTGTCTACCGCTACTCGCTCATAGGCCATACTCTTCAATAATAGCTGGTAGTCCGCATCCAGCTCGCTCCGGCCCGGCCCCGGATGCCCGATGGGGTCGACCGCGTTCGGTGGCTCGGTATCGGGCGGCGGCACGCACTGGCTGGCGATCTCCTCGAGCACATCCTCGACCGTCTCCACCAGCTTCGCGCCGGAACGTATCAGCGCGTGGCACCCCTTGGCGAGTGGGTTGTGTATGGAACCCGGGATGGCAAACACCTCCCGGCCCTGTTCCATTGCCGAGCGAGCGGTCGTCAGCGAGCCACTCCTGCGCGCGGCTTCGACAACCAGCACGCCCAGGCTCAACCCGCTGATAATGCGGTTGCGTCGCGGAAAGTTCTGTGCACGCGGCGGGGTCCCCACGCAAAACTCCGTGGTCACGGCTCCGCTTGCGGCTGCATCCCGTGCGAGTGTTACATGTTCGCGCGGGTATACGCGCTCGGGACCGGACCCCATCACGGCGATGGTTTTACCACCGCCCGCCAACGCGCCCCGGTGCGCCGCCGCGTCCACACCCGTCGCCAGACCGCTGGTAACGACCAGCCCGGTGGCGGCAAGCGCATTGGCGAATGCGGCGGCGGTCTCCCGCCCGGCGGCCGTCGGATTCCGCGACCCTACGATGGCAAGCTGGGGCGCAGCCAGAACGTCGATGCTGCCGGCCACAAACAACAGCAGCGGTGGGTCTTCGGTCTCGAGCAGCCGTTTTGGGTAGAGCGGGTGCGCCAGGGGCAAGGCGTGGTGACACGCCTCTCGAAGCCACGCCTGGTCCTGCTCCACGCCCGGCCAATCCGGGTCTGCCAACGATTGGCGCGTCCTTTGAGAAAGCCCCAGCGCAGCGAGATCCTTGTCCGTGGCCTCAAGGACGCCACGCGGTCCCCCGAAGTGCTGAAGCAAGGCTTTGCCTCGGCGCGGACCAAGACCCGGGACTCGATTCAGGGCAAGCCAGAATCCGAGGTCGTCGCTTGGTTGTGGGCCATCGCTCATCGGCGATGGCGATTGAGCCATGAAGGAGACGGAAACTCAAGCGCGCCCCCGCCGTTGGCGGGGGCGCGCATAGGCCCGTTAGGATAGCGCTAGGTTAGCGAAAGTGTGTAGGCGCACGCGCTGCTGACACGACGAGGGGCGAAAGTCCCCGGCACCGATGACCCAGCAAGGCCGGGTCCGCCCCCGAATCGCTACCGCGCTAGCGAGAAGCAACGTCGATTGGCAGATTGCGCACCATGTCGTGGATGTGCATGGGGCGAACCGCTTTCATCACCAACGCGTAACTTATGTGCTCGTAGGGCTGGAAGACCATCACAATCCCAGCGCGTTCATCGGGCAAGGTGACGACCCGGCTCGGGTCTTCCTTTAGGTTCAGATGCGTGGGGACGTCTTCGGTTACGAAGTCACCGATTTCACGCAGGACCCCGTCGGCGGCCACCGTGAATCCGTCTATGCCACCTTGGCGTGCCGGGTCGCGCTCTATGTACGAGGGCGGTTTTGGCAGGTCACGCGGCACCGCAAAACGGTCCTCGATTTTCTCGCCAGCCTGCCACACGCCGAGCACGCTGCCCGTCTCGATCCCGTCGCGTGTGCCCAAATTGAGCACGACCACCTGGTATTGACCAATCTGTGATACGCCGTCGAGCACCGAGAGCACCCGGCCCTGGATCGGCTCATCCGGTGTGCGCGGATAGAAGTTACTGTTTATGGGCTCGTCGAATGCGGGTATTAGCCGGTCTCCCGCCAGGACCTCGCGGTAGGTTCTGGTGAGATGCAGAGTGGCGGGGTCACCCCTACGCTGGACGACCGCGTCGCCAACGTGCAGGGCCTCATAACCAAGGAGCTCATCGGTGTCGGGGTCGATGAGCGGGCTCCCCGGACGATAGGCCAGAAACGTGTTCCCGTCTCCCGGGAACACGCCGCGGGCGTATACCGTGTCACCGCCCCCGGCAACCAAGCTTTCCCGGCCCGTGGCGACAATGTAGGGCCCTTCGGCGAGCGCCAGGTCGACGATCCGCGGCCGGCTCAAAAACTGCTGGATGGCGTCGATTGGGATCGTCGGGATCGCCTCTCTTTCCAACGCGTAGGCGCGGACTTCCGGTGATAGCTTTATGGTCTGCTTGCCCCGCACGACCTCTATAACCGGTTCGCCGTTGCGATAGCTGAGCACGAGCTCATCACCCGGGTAGATCAAATGTGGGTCTTCGATCTGTGGATTGGCTTGCCAGATGGCAGGCCAACGCCAAGGCTCGCGGAGAAACTTCGCTGAGATATCCCAAAGCGTATCGCCTTCACGCACGACATAGCGGTCGGGATGGTTCGGATTCAGTTCCAGGGACTCTGCAAGCGCGGTAGCCGACAGCGCCATCACGAGCCAGCTGAGTGCGCGGGCAAGTTTTCTTATTGCCATGTGTTTCCCCACATGTTCGACGCTCGAGCGCTTTGTCGGGGGTCGAATGCGCTGGGCGTGCTCGGTTTGGATGCTGGACTAACTATAGGTGACGCTTTGCGAATTCCAAGCAAAACAAGTGCTAATGTTCTCAATTCGCCGAACTGCGCAAACTGGCCCGAAAACCGCGCTCAGCGGGAATCAGCGAACACCAGCTACGGTGTGGCGAGACGCGTCCGCGCGATTGCTTTATCCGAAGGTGCGAGGCCGCGTCTATAGGCGGCCTGTAGTGCGCTTACCGCGCTATCCAGTATAGTTAGGCACAAGGTGACAGCTGCCGACGGAGCGTCCAACAGCGATGGCTTTACTCGATATTCTTCACTACCCCGACCCGCGCCTGCGTAACAAGGCGGCCCGGGTGGAGCGTGTGGACGACACGGTGCGCAAGCTCACCGAAGACATGTTGGAAACCATGTACGCGGCACCGGGCGTGGGTCTGGCCGCCGTTCAGATCAACGTACCGTCACGTGTGATCGTCATCGACATATCGGAGCACCGGGACACGCCCTACCGGTTCATAAACCCGGAGATAATCGAGCAAAGCGGGGACACGGAGCTCGAGGAAGGCTGCCTGTCGGTGCCCGGGATCTACGAGACCGTGCGCCGCTCGGAGTGGGTGCGGGTACGCGCACTGGACCGCGAGGGAGCGTCTTTCGAGCTTGAAGCCAACGGTCTGCTGTCGGTGTGTATACAGCACGAGATAGACCACTTGGATGGCAAGCTGTTTGTCGACTACCTATCACGCTTAAAGCAACAGCGGATCCGCAAGAAGGCGACAAAATCGCAGCGCTACACTCTGTAACGTCGATCTGCGCCGCGAGCGCGGGTTGTCCTTGGACCTGCAGCATGGACCGGGCACTCTGAGGTGGCTAAGACCATACGGGTCGTCTTTGCGGGAACCCCGCCGTTCGCGGCAACCATCCTTGGCACGCTGCTCGAGAGACACTGGGCAGTCGAATGCGTATTGACCCAACCGGACCGCCCCGCGGGAAGGGGTCGAAAACTCACCGCCAGCGCGGTCAAGACGCTCGCCGAGAAGGCGGAGATCCCGGTATATCAACCCACGCGTCTGGCAGGTTCCGAGAGCATTGAACGGCTGGTGGCACTGCGGCCGGACCTCATAATCGTCGCCGCCTACGGGCTGCTGCTGCCTCAAGCGATCCTGGATCTGCCGCGTTACGGGTGCCTAAACGTGCATGCCTCCGTGCTGCCCCGGTGGCGCGGTGCGGCGCCTATTCAGCGTGCAATCCTAGCCGGCGACAAGACGACCGGCGTGACCATCATGCAAATGGACGCGGGCTTGGACACGGGCGACATCTTGACCACCGCGGCATGCGAGATCCGCGTCGACGACACCACCGACTCGCTGCGCGACCGGCTCGCCGAACTCGGCGCCCAAAGCCTGCTCAGCACGTTGGAAAAGCTTCGAGACGGCACGCTGTGCGCGCGCCGCCAGGACTCGGCACTCGCGACCTACGCGCCGCGGGTGGAGAAATCCGAGGCCCTGATCGACTGGGCGCGGCCGGCATCGGTGCTGGCGCTTATGGTGCGCGCCTTCAACCCATGGCCCATCGCCCAAACGAGCTACGCGAATGCGCCATTGAAGGTCTGGAAAGCCGAGCCGCTTGCATACACGGGCGACGCGGCCCCCGGCACCATACTCGACGTCAGCAAACAAGGCATAGACGTGGCGACAGGCGGCGGTCGTTTACGCATACACCGCCTGCAAGTGCCGGGTGGGCGGCCTATTGCCGTGAGCGATTTTCTCAACGCCCGTCGCTTGATGCCCGGCGAGCGCTTGGGCAAATGAGCCTATCTTGCACCAGCCCGCGCACCGCCTATCCGCTTGGTGCGTGAACCCAAACGGATGACGGGGCACGCTTCGTCCAGCCGTCAAGTGGCCGTTGCCGTCTTGTGCGACGTGTTGGTGGGCCGTCGTTCACTCGATGCCAGCTTCCAAAAGCATGCCGATCAGGCCAGCCGGGACAATGCGCTTACCCGCCACCTGTGTTTTGGCGTGCTGCGTTGGTACTGGCGGCTGGATGCGGTCCTAGGCCAACTGCTGCACAAACCGCTTCGCGCCAAGGACCAGGACTTGCGTATTGTCCTCCTGCTGGGTCTTTACCAGCTGATGTATACCCGGGTCCCGCCGCATGCCGCGGTTTGGGAAACGGTCTCCTTGGCCAGCCGTCTCGACAAACCTTGGGCCAAGGGGCTAGTCAATGCGACGCTCAGGCGTTTCCAGCGCGACCACCAGCGGTGTGTTGCCCGCATCGATGAGGACGAGGTTGCACATTATTCACATCCGCGATGGCTGCTGGACGCGTTCAAGAGGAGCTGGCCACAAACGTGGCGGGAAGTGGTGACGCAGAACAATCAGCAAGCACCCATGACCCTGCGCATAAACCGTCTGAAGACGACGGCACAGCGCTATCTGCAAGAGCTCGAACAGCAAGGCTACGAGGCGGACCTCTTCCCACACTGCCCGGTTGGTATTACGCTTCGCTCGCCCGCCGACCCCTTGAAGCTACCGGGATTCTCCGACGGACTCGTGTCCGTGCAAGACGGTGCAGCACAGCTCGCGGCGGCCGAGCTCGACCTGCAACCCGGCCATCGCGTGCTCGACGCTTGCGCCGCACCCGGTGGTAAAACGATGCACATACTGGAGAGCGAGCCTCGACTCAAGCAGCTTGTTGCCATAGACCGAGACCCCGCTCGGCTAGCCAGTCTCGAGAGCTCGCTCGGACGTATCCAAAGACCCGCAAGTCCGCTTTGCGCCGATGCGAGCGATACGGCGCAATGGTGGGATGGCATCGCCTTCGACCGTATCCTGCTCGATGCGCCCTGCAGTGCGACCGGCGTGATCCGCAGACACCCTGACATAAAGACCCTGCGCCGCGCCGACGACATTTCGCGCCTGGCACGGCTGCAGCGGGTACTGCTCGATGCGATGTGGCCGCTGCTAGCTCCAAACGGAGTGCTGTTGTACGCTACTTGCTCTACCCTGGATGAAGAAAACGCCCGACAAATCGCGTACTTCTTGCAAAAACACGAAGATGCTACAGAGCGTCCCATCGTCGCCAATTGGGGTCATGCCATGTCCCATGGCCGCCAGATACTCCCCGGCGAAGACACCATGGACGGCTTCTTCTACGCTCGGTTGCAAAAGCGTGCGGCCAGTGACAGCGGCGTCTAAGCGCCGCGGACCGGGGGCTTGGCGCTACCCGCTGTGCTTGGCGGGCGCGCTGCTCATCGCCAAGGCAAGCCTCGCCGGATTCAATATTAATGAAGCCCGCACCCGGCTCGTCGACGGTGTTTATCTGCTCGACGCACAAATAACATTCGATTTCAGCGAGGAGTCATTGGAGGCGCTGGCCAATGGCGTCGCGCTTACGGTCATTGTGGAAATGGACATCGTACAAAGCCGGCCGTTGGTCTGGGATAAGCGCCTGGCGCGGCTGAGCTCGAGGCACCAGCTCCAGCGCCATGCGCTCAGCAATCGCTACGTGCTCACGAACCTCAACACCGGCGAGTCGAGGTCGTTTAGAACCCTCAGAGGCGCGATGCGGGCACTCGGGACCCTCGAACGCTTCCCGATGCTGGACAGCCACCTGCTCCACGCCGACAACGACTACACGCTTCGTTTGCGGGCGCGGCTGGACATCGAGGCTTTGCCGGCGCCGCTCAGACCGCTGGCGTATCTGAGCGAGCTTTGGCGCAAATCCGACAAGTGGTCCACATGGCCAATCGAACGCTGATCCAATTCGTCACCGGTCCGGTGCCCATACTGGGCTTCGCGATCCTATTGCTCGCCACGCTCGTGCTGATGAGCGATGCAACGCAAAACTCGACGCGGTTTGGCGAGCTGTATTCCTTGCTGCTGGTTGTCAATGCGCTTGGTTTGATCGCGTTGGCCGGTCTGATCAGTTGGAACCTGGTGCGTTTGCTAAAGCAGGTTCGCGACCGTCACGCAGGCGCCGGGTTGACCGTCCGGATGGTCACCATGTTCGTCGTGCTGGCGGTGACACCGCTTCTGGTCGTATATGCATTCTCCTGGCAGTTCTTGAACCGCGGTATCGACAGCTGGTTTGACGTGCGCATAGAGAGCGCGCTCGATGACGCGCTAAAGCTCAGCCAAGCCGCGCTGGACGTACGCATGCGCGAGCTCCTGAGAGAAACCGAATCCATCGCATCGCAGCTTGCCGCCTTTAGCGACGATGCCGCGTCCATAGCGCTTGAGGATGCGCGCCAGAGCAGTAGCGCGGTGGAGCTCTCGCTGATCGCCCCAAACGGGCGCATCCTCGCCGCCAGCAGCGATGACCCTACCTCGATTCTCCCCGACCAACCCGCCGATTCTATTCTCTTGCAGCTACGGCAAACGCAAAGCTACATCGGCTTGGACCCGATCGGCGACAAAGGGCTGCATATACGCATTGCCGTGACCTTGCCCGAGATCGTCTCTGGCGCCGAGCGGAGGATCTTGCAGGCCCTATACCCGGTGGCGGAGCGGATGAACACCTTGGCCGACAGCGTCGAGTCGGCTTATGCCAAGTACCGGGAACTCGCGTATTTGCGCAAACCGCTGAAGATAAGCTTTACGCTCACACTAACACTCGTGCTGCTGTTGAGCATGCTGACGGCGGTGTGGGCCGCCTTTGTGTCGGCGCAGCGCATGGTCGCACCCTTGCGCGATATTGCGCACGGGACCAAGGCCGTTGCCGGCGGTGACCTGGAGACCCGGCTGCCTCAATCGAGCGCGGATGAGGTCGGATTCTTGGTCGAATCCTTTAACAACATGACCGAGACCCTGGCCCTGGCGAGGGACGAAACGCGCCGCAGCCAACAAGAGCTCGAATCGCAGCGGACCTATTTGCAAGCCGTATTGGCGCGTCTTTCATCGGGGGTCATCACCTTGGACGACGAGCACCGGGTGATCACATCGAATAAGGCGGCGCAACAAATCCTCGGTGTCGAGCCAGAGCAAATTTTGGACCAGTCATTGGACGATGCCGTTCGACTCAATCCACATCTGGCCAGTCTTAGCGATGCGCTATTGCCGCATTTCAGCCAAGGCGATGACGATTGGCGCGAGCAGGTGGTGCTGTTCGGCGCGCAGGGTCGGCAAGTCTTGATGTGCAGAGGTGCCACCCTCCCGGTCTCGGAGATTATCGCGGCGGGGCACGTCGTCGTATTCGACGACGTGACGGCTCTGATCCAAGCACAGCGTGATGCGGCCTGGACGGAGGCCGCGCGTCGACTCGCGCACGAAATCAAGAACCCGCTGACGCCGATACAGCTCTCCGCGGAGCGCCTACGACATAAGTATTTGCCCAAGATGAGCTCGCAGGAGGGCGAGATTCTCGACCGTCTGACGCGTACAATCGTGCAGCAGGTGGAGGGGATGAAGGAGATGGTCAACGCCTTCTCCGACTACGCCAGAACCCCCCAGGTACGACCCCGCTGGCTCAACCTGAACACGCTGGTCGCAGACGTAGTCGAGCTCTACCGCTCGGACGTGTCTGCGGGTACCATCAAGACCCGTTTGAGCCGGGAGCTGCCACCGGTTTATGCGGACCCTGACCGGATTGGGCAGGTGTTGCACAATTTGATAAGAAACGCTCTGGAGGCCGGCACATCCGAAAGAGGGACCGGTGTAACGGTAGAAACGCGCTCCGTGAGTGATTCGGCGCGCTCTTACATCAGCCTCACCATCAGCGATTCGGGTGGCGGCTTCGCCGACGGTATCATCGAGCAGGTATTCGAGCCCTATGTAACCACCAAGCCGCGTGGCACCGGTCTTGGGCTTGCCATCGTGCGCAAGATTGTCGAAGAGCACGGCGGTGTCGTGCATGCCAGAAACAACCGCCGCGGCGGCGCCACCATCAGCGTGCGTCTCCCGGCGAAATCAAACGCCCAAGAGGATAAACAAGACATGACCAGGGCGGCTGTATGACTTCCCCGTTCATCCTCGTCGTGGACGACGAACCCGATATCCGCACCCTCGTCCAGGAAATACTCGAGGACGAGGGCTTTGACGTGCAGATTGCCGAGCACGCTGGGGCGGCCCGGGATGCACGCCGCGCACGCCGTCCGGACCTGATCCTGCTCGATATATGGATGCCTGATACCGATGGCATCACGCTGCTAAAGGAATGGTCCGAAGGCGACGGGTTGGACACGCCGGTGATCATGATGTCGGGTCACGGCACCGTGGAGACCGCGGTGGAAGCGACCCGGCTCGGTGCGTACGACTTCATAGAGAAGCCGCTGTCCATCGCAAAGCTGCTGCTGACGGTTCGCCGCGCGCTCGAGGCGGTGACGCTGCGCGCCGAGAACGTAGGACTGCGCCGTCAGGCGCAGCCTGTGACCGAGCCGATGGGACGCAGCGCGGCGATGCAAACACTGCGCGAACAGATTCGGCGGGTCGCTCAGCACGACACGCCGGTGCTGATCTCGGGCGCATCCGGAACCGGCAAGGAGGTGTGCGCGCGTTATCTTCACGCCCAGAGCAGCCGCGCGGCCGGCCCCTTCGTGCGCGTCGCCGTTGCCGGCATCATGAGCTCGGATTCCACGGTGGAGCTGTTCGGCGGCGAGGAAGGCGATGCCGTGCACTTCGGGTCGCTGGAGCGGGCAAACGGCGGGACGCTGTTCTTGCAGGACATCGCCGATATGGACGTGCAACTACAGGCGCGTCTGCTTGGGGCAATACAGCATCAGACCTTTATGCGCGTCGGCGGCGTCGCGGCCGTGCAATTCGATGCGAGAATCGTCGCCGCGACCACACACGACTTGTCACGCCGGGTCGAAGACGGCAGCTTTAGGGAAGACCTCTACTATCACCTTAGCGTAGTGCCCTTGGAGGTGCCATCCTTGAGGGAGCATCGTGAGGACATCCCCGAGCTGCTGGACTATTACGTCAACTTGTTCGTGAGCGAAGAGAACTTGTCCTACCGGCGCTTTACGGTCGCCTGTCAAAACTACTTGCGCAACTACGCGTGGCCGGGCAACGTGCGCGAGCTGAAGAACCTGGTTCAGCGCATGCTCATACTCGGCAGCAGCGCGGAGATCGAGCTAAGAGAGGTGGAGACCGCGCTTGGCGAGAGCCCGCGCTTGGCACCCGACACACAGCTCGACCCGGGCTTCGAGCTGCCGCTAAAGGAGGCCCGCGAGCGTTTCGAGCGAAGCTACTTGGAACATCAGCTGCGGATGACAGGCGGCAACATGAGCCGCTTAGCCGAACGCGTGGGCTTGGAGCGAACACACTTGTACCGAAAGCTGCGCGCGCTCGGCATCGATTCGAAACAAGTCGTGGGTACTGACGGTTAAGCCTGCGTGCGCTGGGCTCGTCGTTCTCTAGAACATAATTCGACTATAGCTGGGAACCTCAGACATAAGCCGACATGAAAATAATAATACTCGGCGCTAGCCAAGTTGGGACCTCCGTCGCCGAGAACCTCGCGCACGAAGCCAACGACATCACGGTGGTCGACAACGACCCCGCGCGCCTCCAATTCCTACAGGACCATTTAGACCTGCAGACCGTCGTCGGTCATGCATCGCACCCTGAGGTTCTGATGCGGGCCGGCGGACCCGACGCCGATATGCTCCTCGCGGTTACCAACAGCGATGAGACCAACATGGTAGCCTGCCAGGTCGCCTACACGCTGTTCCACACCCCGACCAAGATCGCACGGGTACGGTCGTCGGATTACTTGAACCACCCGGAACTGTTCGCCCAGGAAGCGGTTCCGGTCGATGTTCTGATCAGCCCCGAGCAGCTGGTGACGGACCACATACAGCGTCTGATCGAAACACCGGGTGCGCTACAGGTGCTGGACTTTGCGGGTGGGCGCGCTCGACTGGTCGCGGTAAGAGCATACTACGGCGGTCTGCTGGTCGGGCACGAGCTGAGCACCTTGCGCGAGCACATGCCAGGAATAGAGACCCGGGTCGCCGCAATTTACCGTCGCGGCAGCGCGATCATTCCCGAAGGCAACACCGTGATCGAGGCTGACGACGAAGTGTTCTTCATCGCCGACTCGAAGCACATCATGAAAGTGATGAGCGAGCTCAGAAAGCTGGATAATCCGGTGCGCCGCGTCATCCTGGCGGGCGGGGGCAATATCGGCCGCCGTCTCGCGGCCGCGCTCGAGAACAGCCATCACGTCAAGCTGATCGAACGCCATGCCCCGTCCGCGCAGATGCTCTCCGAGCGGCTTGCAAAAACCATCGTGCTGTACGGTGACGCCGCCGATGAAGACTTGCTACGCGAGGAGAATATTGACCGCACCGACGTGTTTTGCGCCATCACGAACGACGACCAAGTCAACATATTGTCGTGCATGCTGGCCAAACGCCTGGGTGCCCGGAAGGTCATGTCCTTGATCAACCGCAGCGCCTATGTGGACCTCGTGCAGAGCGGGGACATAGACATTGCCATCTCGCCTCAACAAACGACCATCAGCAGCCTGCTAGCCCACATACGGCGCGGCGACGTTGTGGTCGTGCACAGTCTTAGACGCGGTGCTGCGGAGGCCATAGAGGCGATTGCGCACGGCGATGCGAAGACATCCAAGGTCGTCGGACGGGCGGTTCAGGATATAAAGCTGCCGCCGCACACGACCATCGCTGCCATCGTGCGGGGGGATAAGGTCATCATCGCGCACCACGATACCGTCATCGAAGCCGACGACCATGTCATTCTCTTCTTGATCGACAAAAAGCGAGTACCCGAGGTCGAGAGGCTCTTTCAGGTGGGTGTGACCTTCGTTTAGCAACGGGCGAAAAACAGACTAGAGCTATTTAGAATGCGGATCCTCGCGATACAACGCATACTCGGCATGCTCGTGGCATTGTTCAGCCTGACCATGATACCCCCCATTTTGGTCTCGTGGTTTTATGACGATGGTGCCATCGTTGCCTTCTTCGGCGCCTTTGTGTTGTTGGTTGTCGTCGGCTTCAGCCTTTGGATCCCGGTTCGCAAGCTGCATCTGGAGCTGCGGCTGCGCGACGGCTTCGTCGTGGTGTTGATGTTCTGGGTGGGTCTCTCCTTGTCCGGAGCAATCCCACTGCTGCTGTCGGACAATCCAAGCATATCGATCACGGACTCTCTGTTCGAAGCCGTGTCGGGTCTGACGACCACCGGCGCCACGGTTTTGTCCGGCATCGACAGCATGCCCGAATCCGTGCTGTTCTATCGTCAACTCCTGCAGTGGTTGGGTGGAATGGGGATCATCGTTCTTGCCGTCGCGATTCTGCCCATGCTCGGTATTGGTGGCATGCAGCTTTATCGCGCCGAGACACCGGGGCCCTTAAAGGACAATAAGCTCACACCGCGTATCACCGAGACGGCCAAGGCGCTCTGGTACATCTATCTGAGCTTGACGATCGCGTGTGCCGTCGCCTACTGGCTCGCCGGGATGACACCCTTCGACGCCATTGCGCACAGCTTTTCCACCGTCTCCATCGGTGGTTTCTCGACCCACGATGAGAGCATCGGCTATTTCGACAGCAAGCTGATCGAGTTTATCGCGGTCGTGTTCATGACCATCGCGGGGGTGAACTTCGCGCTACACTTCAGCGCGTGGCGAAACTTGAGCTTCAAGCCGTATCGCTTTGACGCGGAGCTACGTACTTACCTGACCTTGCTAGTGCTTTTTTCCATCATCACAAGCGTTTATCTCTACTTTAGCGGTACCTTCGAGGGTCTGGTCGCGTCCTTCGAGCACGGGGTATTCCAAACCATTTCCATCAGCACGACGACCGGGTTTACAACCAGCGGCTATTATGTCTGGCCGAGCTTCTTGCCGGTCATGTTGTTGTTCGCGAGCTTTGTAGGCGGGTGCGCGGGCTCGACCGGCGGCGGGCTGAAGGTCATTCGCGTGTTGCTGCTCTACAAGCAGGGGTTGCGTGAGATCACGCGGCTGATCCACCCAAGCGCCTTGTTGCCAATCAAGATCGGGGAGACCAGTCTTTCGCCGCGTGTGGTCGAGGCCGTATGGGGGTTTTTCGCGACCTACGTGGCTACCTTCACACTCATGCTGTTGCTCCTGATGGCTACAGGACTGGACCAGGTCACGGCCTTCTCCGCGGTCGCCGCATGCATGAACAACTTGGGGCCCGGGCTTGGCGATGTCGGTGCCAACTACGGCGGGATCAGCGATGCGGCAAAGTGGGTGCTGTGCTGCGCGATGCTGCTCGGACGGCTCGAGATCTTCACCTTCTTGGTGGTGGTCTCGCCGGCCTTCTGGAGAGGTTGAGCCATGTCGCTCATCGACAATCTGGAGGGCATGCTCGCAACCGGCAACGACAACGGGCTGCTGCGCTTCACGCTGGGCCAAGCCTATCTCAAAGAGTCGCGTTTAGCCGAGGCGCTCGCACACCTGGAGGTCGCCGTGCGGCTTTCACCGGGGTATTCGGCGGCGTGGAAGCTCTATGGCAAAGCGCTTGGCGAAAGCGGCCGCATCGACGAGGCAATGCGGGCATACGAGGCAGGGATCAGCGTGGCGACGGACAATGGCGACGTCCAGGCAGCAAAGGAAATGCAGGTGTTCCAGCGCCGCTTGGAGAAAAAACCCAAGGCAACTTGAAGCCGCGACCCGCCGATGGGTCTTGGCGTTTCGCCCGCGCCCCCCTTTACCGCGCTAACACGAAGGCTGTCGCACGCTTTGGCCACGGCGCCGCGCTTGAGGCTCGTCACACGCGCTCAGCCCGTTTGCGACCGCGCGGACCCGGATTCGGTATGCAAGACGAGACCGCCGGTGAGCTCGCTTATGTGGCCGACATCGTGACGGTCCATGTACTCGAGCATCCCAGCGGCGATCTGCGGACACACCAGCGGGTTGTAGAATAATGCCGTGCCAATACCCACCGCCGTCGCACCAGCGAGCATGAACTCGAGCGCATCCTCGGCGCTCACGATCCCGCCTTGGCCGATGATCGGCACGTCATGTCGGGCCGCAACTTGATATACCTGGTGCACCTTGAGCAAGGCGATGGGTTTGATGGCGGGGCCGGACAAACCGCCTTGGTTGTTGGCGATAACCGGCTGACGGGTCTCTATGTCGACCGCCATCCCCATAATGGTGTTGATCACCGAAAGTCCATCGGTGCCCGCTTCGATACAGCGGCGTGCATTGTCCGCGATATCGGTCTGGTTGGGCGAGAGCTTTGTGATGAGCGGTTTGCTTGTCTCGCTGCGGCACGCCTCAACCACCCGCGCAGACATGTCCGGGTCGTTGCCGAAGGCAACACCACCCTCGCGCACGTTGGGACAGGAGATGTTGATCTCCATGGCATCGATCGGCGAGTCGTCGAAGATCCGGGTCACCTCCGCGTACTCCTCGACGGTGGAACCCGACAGATTGGCGATAAAACAGGTCTCGCTGAAGTCGAGCCCGGGGAGGATGTGGTCGACAACCCGGCGGCTTCCGGGGTTTTGTAACCCGATGGCGTTCAGCATCCCGTCGGGCGTCTCGCACACACGATGAGCTTCGTTGCCTAGACGCGCCTCGCGAGTCGTACCCTTGAGACAAACGGCGCCAACGTGGCAGTTGGAAAAGCCCTCGACGCGCGTGTACTCTTCCCCGAAACCGACACAGCCGGAAAGTAAAACGAGCGGTGTGGCAAAACGCATGCCACAAAAATCCACCGAAAGACGTTCGGTTGCTTGCTCATCAAGCGACATGTTGCACGTGGTTCTTTATCAACCCGAGATTCCTCCCAACACAGGCAATATTATACGGCTTTGCGCCAACACCGGCGCGTCCTTGCACCTGATCCGACCGCTTGGTTTCTCGATGGATGACCGGCTGCTGCGACGCGCGGGGTTGGACTACGCCGAACATGCGCGCGTGCGAGTCCACGATTCGCTACCCGAATTTGTCGTCCAGGTTTCACCAAGACGCCTGGTGCTGTTCTCGACACGAGGCACGCGCGCGTACACCGATGCCATCTTCCAGCACGGTGATGCGCTTTTGTTTGGTTCCGAAACTCGGGGACTCCCGGAGCAGCTTCACGCCAGTGTAGAGACCCGCTTATACATCCCGATGCAACCCGCATCGCGTAGCCTGAACTTGTCAAACGCCGTGGCCATCGCGTGCTACGAGGCATGGCGTCAGCTTGGGTTCCCGGGCGGTCGAGCACGAGGGTCGACCGGCAGCCGTTCACCGGAGCCGGGTCGCGACTAGGCCTCGACGCTCGGAGCACGGCGCAGCAGCGTCACCACCGCCTCGGATGCAGTCACCTCCCCGTGCAGCAAACGCCACACCTGCTCAGTGATGGGCATCTCCACGCCAAGCTTTTGCGCGACACGCATGACCTCGGTTGTCGTGCTAATACCCTCTATGACTTGGCCGATGCGCTGCTGCGCGTCCTCCACCGTCCCGCCCTTGCCCAGCACCAAGCCGGCGCGCCGGTTGCGGGACTGGTCGTCGGTGCAGGTGAGCACAAGGTCACCCAGCCCGGCAAGACCCATGAGAGTTTCGCGTTTTGCACCCACCGCGGCCCCGAAGCGCATCATCTCCGAGAGCCCGCGGGCGATGAGCGCCGCACGCGCATTGGCGCCAAAGCCGAGACCATCGCAAATCCCCGCCGCCAAGGCCAAGACGTTCTTTACGGCCCCACCCACCTGCACGCCTACCATGTCGCGGCTGGTGTAGACACGGAAGTTCTCGGCGTGGAGCTGGCGCAGCAGCTCCTGCGCAAACGCGTCATCCCGGGAAGCGAGCGTGCTCGCGGCTGGCAGCCCGCGCGCGACCTCGGCCGCAAAGTTCGGCCCCGACAGAATCGCCTGCGGGCAAGCGGGGAGGAGCTCGGTGACCACATCGCTGAGAAAGCGCCCTGTACCGGGCTCGAGCCCCTTGGTCGCCCAAGCAATACGCAAACCCTCGGGCCGGATACGTGCCGCCTCGCTCAGCACCTCGCGGAAGGCGTGACTCGGGACCACGACCAGCACGTCACGCGCGTCACCAAGCACCTCGCCCAGAACCGTTTTCACCTCCAGCGAGGGTGGCAGCGGCACATCGGGAAGAAAGCGGCGATTACACCGCTCTTCGGCCATCTGCTTTGCCTGCGCGGCGTTGCGCACCCAAAGCCGCGGTGCGTGTCCGGCGTTGGCCAACGCAATCGCGAGCGCGGTCCCCCAGGAGCCGCCGCCAAGGACGCTCAGCGACATCCCAATTCGCTCATTGCGACCGCTGCGGCCGGGCTAAACCGCTTCCTCCTGCTCGGGGGCCTCGACGCGCCGTTTGTACCAGCTCTCAAAGTCTATGTGGGCGAGAGTGAATTGCGGGAAGCTCGCGCGACGCACCAAGTCCGATATGATCTCACGGCCGTAAGGAAACAGAATCGAAGGACATGTACAGCGCAGCATGCGTCCTGTCTCCTCCTCAGAGAATCCCAGAAGTCTGAACGCACCTGCCTGTCTGACCTCTGCGATATAGGCCGTTCGCGACCCGCGCCGCGAGGTAACGGTAATGGTCAAGACGACCTCGTAGATATCACCCTCCAAGTGGTGAGCTTTCGCATCGCAAGTGTACTCGGCGGAGAGCTTGCCGATGTCGCTAAAGATGTCAGGAGAATGCGGCGTCTCGAAAGAGATGTCCTTGACGTAGATCCTCTGGATCAACAAGCGGGGTTCTTCTTCCGCCCCTTGGACGCTGTTGCCGTTGTTTTCTACCATGCGCTCTGTTCCCTCGGGCGGTCTGCCCGCGTACTCAGACCACACAAACGACCCGGGGCCGAGCGGCCTTCCGTTCTTGTCGCGGGTGGTCAATCATTCTTCGTAAGGGGCAAGCTCGCGTTCTGCCAGGCCAAAATGCCCCCGCTCAGGGTATATACCTTCTCGAACCCGTTCTTGCGCAGCAGCGAGCACGCGCTTGCGGACTGCTGGCCGGTGCGGCAAGTCGAAATGATCGGGCGCGACTTGTACTTCTCGAGCTTTTCCAGGCGATCCTTTAGGCTTCCTTGGGGTATGTGCATGGCGTTGACGATATGGCCCTCATCGAATTCACCGTCCCCGCGCACATCCAGAACAATCGCGTTCTCGCTGTTTATGAGCCGCGTCGCATCAAGCGGTGAAATCTTCCGGACACCGCCCGCGTGCGCGACCGACGTCCAAATCAGCAAGCTCAGCAGAACCACGAAGGTGACCGACAACACCCAGTGGTTGGTCACGAACTCTACAAACTGAGCCATCTCGGCCCCCAGGTATCGACCTGCGCGCGAGGTTATCGCTAAAGAGGATAGAGGGCAACGGCCCGATGGCGCGGGCCAAACGAACCGGCTTCAGGCGCCGCAGAATACGTCGCGCATCATATTCACCAAGCGCAAGGTGCGTGTATCGCTCACCCGATAGTACACGCGGTTGGCCGCCTTTCGTGATGTCAGAATGCCTTTGTCACGCATGATGGCGAGATGCTGCGAAATGTTGCTTTGCGTGGTGCCCACCCGGTCGACGATGTCTTGAACCTTGATCTCGCGGTCGCCCAAAAAGCAGACGATCTTGAGCCTCAGCGGGTGGGCAATTGCCTTTAGCGAACGCGACGCCCGCTCGATATCGTCGTCGCCCGCGGCTAGTTGTGTGAGGCCATGCTCACTCATCGGTGTCGCCAAGGTACCTCCAACCACCTAGTGTGCCTTTGACGGGACGATCGCTTTTGGAGACTCATCAAACTCCAGTCATTCTCTTGTTAGGCCCCATCCCATATCACTATGGAGTATTATATAAAGAAATGCTCGCAACTCCATGAAGCATAATACATGATTCACAGAATTTCGACTCTCGACCCAACCGAGTTGCCGCGCGCATGCGGGCTGGTGCTCGCCCTAGTCGTGGGCTTTGGGCTCGCGCTCTTTTGCGCGAATGGCCGCGCGGACGAGACGAGCGCTCCCGCAGAGCTCGAGCTGGTACGCGCGCGGATCGCCGAGCTGAGCGCCAACCTCGGTCAATCCCAGCTTCGGCGCGACGCGTTGGCCGGGGAGCTACGCCGCACAGAGGAGCAGATCGCGCAAACGAGCCGGGCCATAGCCACGCTAGACGGCGCGATCGCCGCGGGGAAAGCTCGGCTCGATGAGATTCGTCTGCGCTCAGAAGCGGCCGAGCGGCGCCTCGCGCACGAGCGCAGCTTGCTGGCGGACCAGCTTCGGGCACGTTACATGCTCGTGCGACAGGATTACCTCAAGGTGCTGCTCAATCAGCAGGACCCGGCGTCGTTGGGTCGAGGCTTGCGCTACCACGCATACCTAACCCGCGCCCACGCAGACCGAGTCCGCGGCGTCACAACGGAGCTGGTCGAGCTGGAGGCGCTTGGGGCCGAGGCGGCAAGCGAGGCGAGCGCCTTACAAACGCTGTATGCGCGCCGGCTGGAAGCCAAGACCGCGCTCGAGACGAACCGCGAGCAGCGCGAGCAAGCACTCGCGGCGATGCACGAAGGCATCGCCCAGAAAGGGACCCGTCTGGAGGAACTAAAGAGCAACGAGCGCGACCTCGTGGAGCTGGTGCGCAAACTCGAGCGTACGCTCGCCGAGACGCCCGAGGTCAGTGCTCCGCAAGCGTCGTTTGCCAGCGTCGAAGGAGAGCTGGCCTGGCCGGCTGGTGGGAGGATCCGACACGCTTTTGGAACTCCCGTAAACGGTGGCGATCTAAGCTGGCAAGGTGTGCTAATCGGCTCGCCGGCGGGTGAGCCGGTACGCGCGATTTGGGACGGCACGGTGGTATTTGCCGATTGGCTGAAGGGCTTCGGTTTGTTGCTGATTGTCGACCATGGCGAAACGTATATGAGCCTTTACGGGCACAACGAAGCTTTGCACAAGGACGTCGGGAACGTGGTGCGTGCTGGCGAAGTCCTCGCCACGGTGGGCAACAGCGGCGGGCAGCTCGCGCCGGGGTTGTACTTCGAGATCCGACATCACGGGATTCCGCAAAATCCGGGCCGATGGTGCGCTCAACCTTCGCAAAATGCCCCGGCCGTGCTTGTTTCTGGCTAAAGGCACTCGTATGCTTATGGATCACATTCCCGCGCTACGTCGCTACAGACGCTGCACACTCCAAACAGACTTTTGAGCAATCGCTCGGTGTGGCCCCGGCGCCGGCGGACCTCAGTCCGACGCCACACCCGGAGGAACAGATGGACTTCATGACCCAAAGACTGCCAATGCTAGCGCTCGGCCTCGCGCTTGGCGTATTTCTAGCGACAGGTCAGGGCGTATTCGCCGACCGCAACGACGAGGGCGCGCTACCGCTCGAGGAGCTGCGTACTTTCACCGAGATCTTTGCGAAGATAAAGAACGACTACGTCGAGCCAACCGAAGATGCCGAGCTCTTGGAAAACGCCATTCGAGGGATGCTCGCGGGACTCGACCCCCATTCGGCGTACCTAGTGCCCGAGGACTACAAAGAGCTACAGGCCGGCACCAGCGGCGAGTTTGGTGGTTTGGGCATCGAGGTCGGGATGGAAGATGGCTTCGTGAAGGTGATTGCACCGATAGACGACACGCCCGCCGAGCGCGCGGGTGTGCAGGCCGGTGACCTCATCATCCGCTTGAATGAAACACCGGTAAAGGGCATGAGCCTGAGTGATGCGGTGAAACTAATGCGCGGAAGACCGGGGACGGACATCGTGCTTACGATCGTGCGCGAAGGCAAAGAGAAGCCGTTGGACATCACCATCACTCGCGATGTGATAAAAGTCACGAGCGTCAAGACCCGGGTCTTGGAAGACGGCTATGGCTATTTGCGCATTACCCAATTCCAATCGCGCACGGGTGACAGCCTGCGCCGCGCCGTCTCAAAGCTGAAAAAGGACAACGGCGGGTCTCTCAAGGGCGCAATTTTGGACCTCAGAAACAACCCGGGCGGTGTGTTGAGTGCCGCCGTCTCCGTCTCCGACGCTTTCATCAAGAAGGGTACGATCGTCTACACCGAGGGTCGTCTGGACGAGGCTAAGCTCAAGTTTACCGCGAAGCCCACCGACATCTTGAATGGGGCTCCGCTGGTCGTGCTGGTAAACGGCGGCTCGGCGTCTGCGTCGGAGATCGTTGCCGGTGCGCTGCAAGACCACAACCGGGCTGTCGTCATGGGGACACAAACCTTTGGCAAGGGCTCGGTGCAGACGATCCTTCCGATGGAGAACGGGTCGGCACTCAAGCTGACCACGGCCCGGTACTTCACGCCGTCGGGCTCGTCCATCCAGGCGATGGGGATAACGCCGGATATCGTGCTCGATGACGTTCGCGTGGAAAGCACCGATGGCGGCGATGTAAAGCGGGTTAAGGAAGCCGATCTTTCCCGGCATCTGCAAAACGGGTCGAGCGAGTCTGAGGGGACCGAGGGGCAGGCAAGCGACAGTGAGTCGCTTGCGCAAGAGGACTATGCGCTCTACGAAGCCCTCAACCTGCTCAAAGGGCTCAGCATCTTAAAGACTGCGTCTTGAGCGCATAACGCACGTTCCAAAGCGCACCGCAGCCAAAGCAAAGTGGATTGGCCTCATACGGATGGTTGACTGGGCGCTGTGGGGTATAAAGGGCTCGATACTCTTTGATGTAGTGCGCGGGGCGCTGTCGGTTCCCGCGGCACGGCTGAGCGCGGGCGCTATGCTCGGCGCCGTTGCGCTGCTCCACGCGTCGGTCGCACAGAGCGCGCCGGATAGCGAGCTTGGATGTCATCAGCGACCTCCCCAGGTTGCGATTATCATCGACGATATTGGTTACCGGCAGACGGAAGGGCTGCGTGCGCTCGCGCTCCCCGCAAACGTCAGTTACTCCGTACTCCCTCACTCACCCCACGGACCAGCCTTTGCAAAGCGTGCGCACGCGCTCCAACGCGAGGTCCTATTGCACTTACCCATGCAATCACGCGGTGGCAAAGCACTCGGGCCGGGCGGGTTGAAAGAGGCCATGACGGCGACCGAGGTGCGGCAAACGCTGCGCGACGCGCTTGTCACGGTCCCGAGTGCTCAAGGTGTAAGCAATCACATGGGCAGCCATCTGACTGCGCAGCACGCGGCGATGACGACGCTGATGTTCTTTGTCCAAAAGCATCGGCTGTTTTTCGTAGACAGCGTGACAACCTCCGATACCGTGGCCTACAACACCGCTAAGTGGCTTGGTATTCCAAGCATCAAACGTGATGTGTTTTTGGACCACGAGCCCGCACCCACCCAAATCCGAAGTCAGTTCGAGCGGCTGGTCAGGCTTGCGCTTCGCCACGGGACTGCGCTCGGGCTCGCGCATCCCTATCCATCGACCATGGATGTGCTGGTGGAGCTTCTGGTTGACACCGAGCGTCTAGGGGTCGAGCTGGTCTCGGCGTCGGCGCTGATCCGCCAAAGGAGCTGCTTAGAGGCGGCAAGCAGGGGCCGCCCGCTTGAATCAGCCCGACAAGATTGGCGGGGCTTCGACCCACCCGCTAGTCGCCTGCGTCTGACGGCCAGCCGATAACGACAAAATAAACCCCCAAAGCGCCAAGCACCCAGGTTGTTAACGGGGCTTTGCCGAGCATGATTGGTGAGAAGCCGTCAAGGGCCAGCAGCATCGCCGCCCCCAGGATCATCGCCGCCCCGAGCACGGTGCAGACCAAGCGACGGTTGGCGCGGCGAACCTCGCCCCGAATCAATGCATGGTCGGCTGGCGACAACCCAATCTGCAGCTTCCCGTCCCGGGCCTGCTTTAACACGTCGTAAGCAATGCCCGGCAGGGCCGGGAAGGTCTCACCCCATCGCGGCGCGTTCTTGCGTAGCTCCCGCATCAGCGCCTGCGCGCCAACGCGTTCGCGCACCCAGTCCTCCAGGAACGGCTTAGCCGTTTGCCAAAGGTCCAGGTCCGGGTAAAGCTGGCGACCAAGCCCCTCGATATTCAGCAGGGTCTTTTGCAAAAGAACGAGCTGCGGCTGTACCCGCATATTGAAACGGCGTGCCGTCTGAAACAAGCGCAGCAGCAGCTGACCAAAGGATATATCCTTGAGCGGTCGCTCGAAGATCGGTTCGCAAACGCTGCGTATAGCGGATTCGAACTCATCGATACGAGTGTCCGAAGGCACCCATTCGGATAGCACGTGCAGCTCCGCCACGCGTCGGTAATCCCGATTGAAGAAGGCGACGAAGTTCTCGGCAAGATAGCGCTGGTCCTCGACCGTTAAGCTTCCCATGATCCCGAAGTCGACGGCGATGTAGCTTGGCTCGTCCACCCCATGCGGTGAGACAAAGATATTCCCCGGGTGCATGTCGGCGTGGAAGAAGTTGTGCCTGAACACCTGGGTGAAGAACACGTTGACACCGCGCTCGGCCAACTTCTTCAGATCCACCCCGTGCTCGACCAAGGCCTCCACATCGCTTATCGGGATACCGGTGATGCGGTCGGCGACCATGACGTCGCGCCGCGTATAGTCCCAGTGAATTTCCGGGACCTCAAGCAAGCTCGACCCCGCAAAATTGCGCCGAAGCTGCGATGCCGAGGCCGCTTCCCGTAACAAGTCGAGCTCGTCAAGGATGGTCTTTTCGTACTCGGCCACCACCTCGCGGGGACGCAAGCGTCTGGCTTCACTCCAATAACGCTCTGCCAAATCCGCCAGTGTCTTCAGCAGCCCGACATCGCGCCGAATCACCCGTTCGATCTCGGGTCGCACGACCTTGACCACGACCTCGCGACCGCTCTTCAGCCGCGCGCCATGCACTTGAGCGATAGACGCGGATGCGATGGGGTTCTCGTCGAAAGCGTCGAAAACGGTCTCGACGGCTTCGCCATACGCACGTTCAACGATTTCGCGCGCCTGCTTGCCCGGGAAAGGCGGGACGCTATCCTGCAGCTTCGCAAGCTCCAGCGCCACGTCGTCCGGCAGCAAGTCCCGCCGCGTGGAGAGTATCTGCCCAAATTTTACAAAGATGGGTCCGAGGTCCTCCAAGGCGCGGCGGATTCTAACCCCGCGCGCGGGCTGCTCCCTCCGCCCCCAGTGCCACGGCATAAAATACAGGAAGAAGCGCGCGGGGCGCAGAATATGCGCCGCAAGAACGATCTCATCCAAACCGTGGCGTACCAGCACCACGTTGATGTGCATCAGTCGCATCAATTGTTGGATCTGGTTCATGCTGAGCGATGCTGATAGGTGACGAGCAGCCTCTTTACGCGCTGCTCAAGGCGTTCGGTGTCATCGCGCACCCGGTCTACACCCGCGGCGAACATCCCGAGCTCCATCGAAGACGCGACGAGCCGCGACTCGTGCTTGAGGTATTCACCGACGTCCTCCAGCAAGGTAGCACGCGCCCCCGCTTCCCACTCGCGCAGACCCGCGGCCGCCCGACCCACTTGATGAGCGAGGGGGTCACCCACGACGCGAGCGAGCTGCTCCTCCCAATCGATATCCATGGCGTCCAGGATAGCGTTGAAGCGTTGCGCCACGGCGACGTCTCCCGCAATCTTGATACCACTTCGGCGCACCCGGGCCGCGGTCGGCTCCGACAATAGCAACCCCATGAGCGCCGCCGGCGTGCCCGAGAGCGTGACATCGACACTGTCGGGAGGCTCGGCGCTGACACGAAGGTCACGCGCTTCAAGCAATACGCAAAGAACGATGTCGGTGCCAAGCACGTCGATGGCGACCGTGCGTCCAGCCAATTCGGAAAGCTGGGCCGCCGTGTCCGGGTCCCCCTTTAGAAATGTGTTGAGGCCGCGCTCGGCGAGCTTTGCGATGAGTGCGGGATGCATCGAACCGCGCTACAGCTTGAAGGCGCGATGTAAGGCCACTACACCAGCGCTGAGGTTGAAGTACGCGCAACGCTCGAAACCCGCGGCTTCGATCATCGCTTTCAGCTCCTCTTGACCCGGGTGTAGCCGAATAGACTCGGCCAAATAGCGATAGCTGTCAGCGTCCCCGGCAATCATTTGGCCAAGCTTGGGCAGGACTTGAAAGGAGTAGGCATCGTAGACCGGTCGCAATAGCTCCGACACCAACTTCGAGAACTCCAGCACCAAAAGCTGTCCACCCGGCTTCATCACTCGGCACATCTCGCGTAGACCACGCTCCTTGCTGGTGAAATTACGCAGCCCGAAACCGATGCACACGCAGTGGAAGCTGTTCTGCGAAAAAGGCAACCGCTCAGCATCCAGAAGCAAATAGCTCATGTTCTGCGCCACACCGGCGTCGACAAGACGGCGCCGGCCTTCGGCAAGCATGTGCTCGTTGATGTCGGCAAGCACAACCATGCCGTCAGCGCCCACCTGACCGTGCAGATGCCGCGACAAGTCCCCCGTGCCCCCTGCCAGATCCAACACGCGCGCCCCCGGGCGCAGCGCCGCCACATGTGCGAGGAAACGTTTCCAGTAGCGGTGCAGCCCGAAAGACATGACGTCGTTCATCAGGTCATAGCGCGTCGCGACGGAGTCGAAAACGGCGGCGACTTTGCCCGCCTTTTCGCGTGCCACGACGCGCGAAAACCCGAAGTCCACCAGCGTTTGACCCGGACCGTCCCGCCGAGGTGCAAGTCTGGGCCGACGACCCGGCTTATTCATCCCGGGTCTCGCTTGTGCCCGGCGCGCTCCAGGCGCGACAAATAACTTTGCCAGTTCTCGTCCTTGTCGACTGCCAAGCTGTACAGTTCTTCCCAGGAGTAAATTCCCGTGTTGTGGCCGTCGTCGAAGTGCAAACAAACCGCGTAGTTGCCGACGGGCTCGATCTGCATGATCTCCACGCGCTCCTTGCCAAGCTGCAAGACCTCTTGTCCCGGACCATGACCCCTGACCTCGGCTGAAGGCGAAAAGACCCGTAGATACTCCGCGGACAGCTCGGCTTGCAAACCGTCGGAGAAGCTCAGCTCGAGCAGACGCGAGCGTTGGTGATAGGTGATCCCGCGCGGCGTTGGTGTTTCGCTCTTCAAACGGGTGCTCCAGTGAGTAGGTGCTAGGCGTTCACAGAATGTACTTGGTGAGGTCTTCGTTCTTTAGCAGCTCGCCAAGGTGGTCTTCGACATAAGCCGCGTCCACGGTGACGCGCTGACCCGAATGGTCCGGGGCCTCGAAGGAGATAATCTCCAGCAGCCGTTCCAAGACGGTGTGCAATCTGCGCGCGCCGATGTTCTCGGTACGTTCATTGACCTCCCAAGCCACCTGCGCAATCCGCGCAATTCCATCGGCGCTGAAGTCGAGCTCCAAACCCTCGGTAGCCAGCAGCGCGGAATATTGCTCGGTGAGAGAGGCATCGGGCTCGGTCAGTATCCGTACGAAATCCTCCACGCCAAGCGCGTCGAATTCGACACGAATCGGCAACCGGCCCTGCAGCTCGGGGATCAAGTCTGAGGGCTTGGCCAAATGAAACGCGCCGGAGGCGATAAACAGAACATGGTCGGTTCGTATCATCCCGTATTTGGTCGTCACCGTGCTGCCCTCGACCAACGGCAAGAGGTCGCGCTGCACCCCCTCCCTAGAGATATCTGTGCCGCCGTGCTCGCTGCGCTTGGCCACCTTGTCGATCTCGTCCAAGAATACGATCCCGTTTTGCTCCGCTTCCTCGACGGCACGCGCCTTCAGGTCCTCCTCGTTGATGAGCTTCGCGGCCTCCTCTTCGGTCAGCAGCTTGCGTGCCTCGCGCACACGAAGCTTGCGCGTACGCGTTCGACCACCCGACAAGTTCTGAAACATGCTTTGGAGCTGGCTTGTCATCTCTTCCATACCGGGCGGCGCCATGATCTCCACGCCCACGGCTGCCGCGCTGACCTCGATATCGATCTCGCGCTCGTCCAAGGCGCCTTCGCGGAGCATCTTGCGAAACTTCTGACGCGTGGAAGAGGCGGCGTCATCAAGCGCCGTCCCGGTGTCGGCAGACGTTCTGGCCGGACGCAAAAGGGTGTCGAGTATGCGCTCCTCGGCCGCATCCTCGGCCCGGTGCCGGACCTTCTCGGTTTCCCGCTCGCGATGCATGTTGACCGACACATCCACGAGGTCTCTGACGATCGACTCGACATCACGCCCGACGTAGCCGACCTCGGTAAACTTGGTCGCCTCGACCTTTACAAAGGGCGCGTCAGCCAGTCTGGCCAAGCGCCGTGCGATCTCCGTCTTCCCAACACCCGTGGGTCCGATCATGAGAATGTTCTTTGGCGTTATCTCATCGCGAATTTCTTCGGCGACCTGTAAGCGCCGCCAGCGGTTGCGCAAGGCGATAGCGACAGCCCGTTTCGCGTTGGCCTGGCCGACGATGTGCTTGTCCAGCTCGTGGACGATCTCTCTTGGGGTCATATTGGACATGGAATAATTGGACATGGAATAAGAAAGCCGTAGAGACGCGAAGGGTGAGCCGCGAGACGGCGCTACTCCGCGCTCAGCTCCTCGACGGTCACATGGTGGTTTGTGTAAACACAGATATCGCCGGCCAAGGCGAGGCCCTTCTCGACAATGGCGCGGGCATCCATCTCGGTGGTCTCCAGCATCGCACGGGCAGCTGCTAACGCATACGGCCCCCCCGAGCCAATTGCAATCACATCGAATTCGGGCTCGATGACGTCGCCATTGCCGGAGATCACGAGCGAGGTCACTTTATCCGCTACGATCAACAGGGCTTCAAGACGGCGCAGTATGCGGTCCGTTCTCCAGTCGCGCGCCAGCTCGACGGCGGCGCGGGTCAGATTGCCGTGATGCTTCTCGAGCTTGCCCTCGAACTTGTCAAACAGGGTGAACGCATCGGCCGTACCACCGGCAAAACCGGTGATAACCTGGTCGTGAAACAAGCGCCGGACCTTGCGGGCGTTGCCCTTCATGATGGTATCGCCCATCGACACCTGGCCGTCGCCGCCGATTACGACGCGACCCTCACGGCGCACGGATAAGATTGTTGTCCCGCTAAACTGGTCCACGGTCACCGCCACACGGTCAAAACTCGAGATTCTACAGCAAGGGGTCAGGACGCGTAGAGAAAATCCGTGCGTGGTAGCAGTAGCTGGGCGGTGCCGCTCCCGTATAGGCGCGGGTCCATGGGTGTCGACGTCCGCCCGCTCGTACCGTTGGGGCCTTGGCGCGCGGCCGATACACGCACTCAGCCGCGTCGCCTGCGGGCGCGCGGATGCGCATCATCGTAGACGCGCGCCAGGTGCTGAAAATCCAGATGCGTGTAGATCTGCGTGGTGCTGATGTTTGCGTGTCCGAGCAGCTCTTGCACGGCCCTCAAGTCGCCGCTGGATTCGAGCAAGTGGCTGGCAAATGAGTGTCGTAACAAATGGGGGTGTATGCGCACCCGCGCCCCATTTTCCACACCCCACTTGGCGAGTCGCGCCTGCACCGAGCGCGGGCTCAAACGTTGCCCGCGCCGACTCAAAAAAAGCGCCGTCTGCGCACCGCGTGCCAATGCGCAGCGCACACGCAGCCAGTCCGCAACCGCTTGTCTAGCGTGTCGACCCACCGGCGCAACCCGACGCTTGCGGCCCTTGCCGGTGACCTCCACCAAACCTTCGCGCAAGTCTATGTCGGTGAGATCGAGCTGCACCAGCTCCGAAAGCCGAAGCCCCGATGAGTACATGAGCTCGATCATCGCCCGGTCACGAAGCATGAGACCGGCCGGCGCCTTGCACTTTAGCAGCTGGCTCAGCTGGTCGGCATCCAACGTCTTTGGCAATCTGCGTGGCGTCCTCGGGGCGGAAACGCCCGCCGCGGGGTTGGTCTGAACCACACCCTCCCGGCTTAGGTACCCAAACAGCGTCCTGAGCGCCGAAAGTGCGCGCTGAATACTCCGCCCGCTCGCGCCCTTGCGGTGCAACCAAGCCGCGTAAGAACGAACCCGTGCAGTATCCAACTCACCCCAGAGGCCGACCCCGCGCTGCGCGCACCAGCCCTCGAGTCTGCGCAGATCGCGCATATATGCGCTTGTGGTATGCCCGGAGAGCCGGCGCTCCTTTGCCAGGTGATTCTCGAAGCGAGCCAGCCACGGGTCGCCATCGCCTAGCCCTGACATTGCTTCCTGACCCGCGTGTGGTATCGGGCTAACACACCTCGGCCGCCGACTCGCGCAGATGCGGTGCTACCATATTCGAAACTATCTCTGCGACGTGACGCAAAAACGCCGTCCCCATGGTGACTTTGAAGCGGTCGGCATCTTCGCTCCCGATCGCAAGCAGACCGGCGCATCCCATGTCGGTCAGAGGCAGCAACGCACACGATTCAACGGCCATGCCGCCCTCACCGAACAGAAAGCGGCGCTCGTCGTCCTCGAGCGGCCCGCAAACTGGCTTGGCCCGGGCAATCGTATCCTGGAACAAGCCGAGCGACCCGTCACTCGTACCCACAAACTCCCCCAATCCCCGGTTCTGGTCGGTCGTCGGCGTCGTAAACAAACGAATGGAAACCCTATCCACGCCAAACTCCTCGGACAAGGCCTGGTACAAAGTTGCGAAGATCTCGTCCAACCGCAGACAGCCAAGAAGGCTCAAGGTCAGCCGGTGCAAACGCTCGCGCAGCGCTTCATTTTCCCGGGCGTTTTGCACCAGCTCCGCGAGCCTGCGCTTCAGCGCTTCGTTGTCCCTGCGCAACACGACGACTTGATGCTCGATAAGCGACTCGGCCGAACCGCAGTCATGCGTCACATCCAATGTCGCAAGCAGCTCGGGGTGACGTCGCAATAGGCCGGGATGCTCTTGCAAAAACTCGACGACCATTTGCTCGACATCGCTCTGCGCTGTGCTTTGGTTTGAACTCATAGACTCAGCTGCCCCCTAAAAACATGTGTGGCGGGGCCGGTCATCCACACTGCGGCCCCCTCCCCCTTCCATTCGATGCTGAGCGCACCACCGCGCAGCATCACCTCTACCCGCTGGTCCAGAACACCTCTCACGCGCCCCGCCACGACCGCGGCGCACGCGCCGCTGCCGCATGCCCGCGTCTCCCCGACCCCGCGCTCGTAGACGCGCAGCCTGATGGAGTCAGGACCTACGACCTCCATGAAACCAACGTTGCAGCGATTTGGGAAATATGCATGCTGTTGAATAACCGGCCCCCACGTGTCCACCGGTGCTTCTTCGACGTCCGGCACCTCGACCACGGCATGGGGGTTCCCCATAGATACCGCGCCTACCGAGATTGGGCCGAGTTGCGTCTCCAGATCATAGCTGGGCGCACGCGCCGGCGCGCCAAACGGGATCTCCGCGGGCTCCAGAGCGGGGCTGCCCATATCGACCCGCACTAGACCGTCGGCAATCACCTCGGAGCGCACGACGCTACCCCCAGACTCGATACCCAGCACACCGCCATCAAAGAAGCCTTGGTCGCGCGCGAACAGTGCCATGCAGCGTACGCCGTTGCCACACTGCTCCGCCTCGCTGCCATCGGAGTTGAAGATGCGCATGCGGATGTCCGCGCCCGGTACGCGGGGCGGCTCCGCCAACAACACTTGGTCGCAGCCCACACCCACGCGCCGGTCCACAATACGACGCAACAGGTCAGCATTCAGGGCGATGTCACCGCGACGGTTGTCTATGACGGCGAAGTCGTTGCCGAGCCCGTGCATTTTCACGAAGTCGATGTGCATGCTCTGCAAAGAACCCCGCCAAACTCGGTGTGTATCTAAGTGACCATCTTCGCACTTTTTATATGTTCTTTCAGCCAGGCACCACCTATTCTTGGCTAGCATGATAGGTCCGCACTGGGATTGCCTCTAACCGACCAAACCGCGCTTGACTCGCGACCCGACGTCATTTCGCCAACAAAACCCATGATTCATACTACGCTTTAACCGGGCATCTCCCGTCTGAGAGGAAACTACTCGGTGGTCTTTTTCAAACCCATGCTCGGTCGTTACGAGGTCGAGAAAGAGCTCGGAAAGGGCGCCATGGGCGTTGTTTATTTGGGTCGCGACCCGGCCGCGGACAAAGCGGTGGCCATCAAAACGATGGCGCTCTCCCAAGAGTTTGGAGAAGACGAGCTCGATGACGTCAAGGCTCGCTTCTTTCGCGAGGCCGAGACCGCCGCACGTCTGGACCATCCCAGTATCGTGAGCGTATATGACGCCGGCGAGGAGCGCGACCTGGCCTATATCGCTATGGAAGTGCTGCGCGGGCAAGACCTTACAAGCTATACGCAGCGGGAAAATCTTCTACCATTAGCTAAGGTAATTGACGTCGTCAGCCGGGCTGCTGAGGCGTTGGACTATGCACACAAGGCGAGAGTCGTACACCGGGATATCAAGCCGGCCAACATCATGTACGAGGCGGCTTCCGGACAAGTCAAGATCACGGACTTTGGGATCGCCCGGGTGACAGACGCTGGTAAAACCAAGGTGGGCACGGTGCTTGGCACCCCGTCATACATGGCGCCGGAGCAATTAGCCGGGAACGACGTGGACGGTCGCTCGGACCTCTTTTCGCTGGGTGTGATGCTGTATCAGCTACTTACGGGTGAGCTACCGTTCCAGGGAAAGTCAATGGCCAATCTGATATTCCAGATCGCAAACGAGGAGCCATCGGACCCCGCGTCGCTACGGCCAGAAACCCCGGACTGCCTCAGAAAGGTCATCGACAAGGCGCTGCAAAAGCAACCGGAGTGCCGTTATCAGAGTGGGTCGGAGATGGCAGCCGACCTGAGGGCGTGCATGGAGGCCGTTGGTGCGTGAGCGCCGTGAGCGAACGCTTGAGCCTCGAAGGTAAGCTCGAGATTGCCGGGCTAACAGACGTTGGTCGCAAACGCTCCCACAACGAGGACAGCATAGGCAGCGATATCGGTATCGGACTGGCTATTCTGGCCGACGGCATGGGTGGCTACAAAGCAGGCGAGGTCGCAAGCTCGCTCGCCATCGACATGGTGACGGAGCAGCTACGCAAGGATCTGCGCGGGCTTGCTCCCGGCCGGGTGGATGAGGAGTCGGGTTACAGCCAGGAAAGCCTGCTCATGCGCCAAGCGATCGCCACCGCCAACGAGACGATTTTCAAGACCGCCCAGGACCAGCCCCAGTGCCAAGGGATGGGGACCACGCTCGTGGCCGCCGTCTTCTACGACGACCGGATGACCATCGCGCATGTCGGGGACTCCAGGTTATACCGACTGCGCGGCGGCGAGCTCGAGCAAATCACGGTGGACCACTCCCTGCTGCAAGAGCTTATAGACAAAGGGTTTTATACCCCCGAAGAGGCAAAAGAATCACTCAATAAGAATCTGGTAACGCGGGCCATGGGCATCGAGGTCAGCGTGCAGCCAGACTTGCAAGAAGAGATGGTCAAACCCGACGACCTGTATCTGCTGTGCTCCGACGGTTTGAGTGATCTGGTCGAGGATGAGGAAATTCACCTGACGCTTTTGAAATCCGGTGCTAATCTTCAAGAGGCGGCAGGGAAACTCGTCCATATGGCCAATGAAAAAGGTGGTAAGGACAACATTTCGGTGATCCTGGCGCGAATCCTCGAGCCCTTTCCGGCGAGACGGAGCTGGTACGCCAGGCTATTTGACTGGTTCTAACGCAAGGTAACTAGGTTGTGAACAACATGCCTGCCAAGCTTGTACTTAGTTTGAACGCTTCGGTTCTTGGGGAGTACTCCCTAGAGAAGGAACGCATCACTATCGGGCGCAAACCCGACAACCACATACAGGTCGATAACCTCGCCGTGAGCGGCCAGCATGCGGCGATAATCACCATTCTCAACGATTCCTTCTTAGAGGATTTGGACAGCACGAATGGGACCTTTGTCAACGGTAAGCTCATCAAGAAGCACGCTCTAAAGAACGGCGACGTCATCAGCGTGGGTAAGCACGAGCTGAAATACGTTAACGAAGAGGCCTCGGCGGACGACGATTTCGAAAAGACCATGATCATTCGTCCGGGGATGGCCAGCCATGCGGCTGCAGCGGCGAAGGCAGAAGCCCAGACGCCACCGCCAAACGGCAGCAACGGCAGTGGTGACAGTATGCCGCTCGGCAAGATTCAGGTACTGAACGGTCCCGGGGCCGGCAAAGAGCTCGAGCTGAAAAAAGCCTTGATCACGCTAGGCCGACCAGGCGCCCAGGTCGCGGTTATCACGCGTCGCCCACAGGGTTATTACATAACCCACGTCGAGGGCTCCCATCCCGTCATCAACGGAGAATCGATCGGCTCGCAAGCCCACCCGCTCAAAGACCACGACGTTGTGGAGTTGGCCGGGGTAAAAATGGAGTTCTTCGTCACCGCCTAGCCCGCGGCCGCGCTACCGACGTCATTTGTCGCGTCCCGTTTAGGACGTCTCCTTTGGCTTGTAATCGCACAAGTCCCTTATGACGCAGCTCCCGCAGCGCGGTTTTCTTGCCGTGCAGACATAGCGTCCATGCAGGATCAGCCAATGGTGCGCGTCTTTGTGAAACTCCGCGGGCACGTTGCGAAGCAGTGCCTGCTCCACCTTGAGCGGCGTCGCGCCGCGGGCAATCCCAGTACGGTTGGCAACCCGAAAAATATGGGTGTCCACGGCGATGGTCTTGGCACCGAAAGCCGTGTTGAGGACGACATTCGCCGTCTTGCGCCCGACCCCCGGCAGCGCCTCCAGCGCCGCCCTGTCCTCGGGGACTAAGCCATCGTGGCGCTCGAGCAGCAGCGTGCACGTCTTGATGATGTTTTTCGCTTTCGCGTTGAACAGCCCGATTGTCTTGATGTAGTCACGCAACCCTTCCTCACCAAGCTCGAGCAAAGCCTGCGGGGTACGCGCCCGGGCAAACAGCGCTGCCGTCGCCTTGTTGACGCTCTTGTCGGTGGCCTGCGCCGACAGGATAACGGCGACCAACAGCTCGAATGGCGTCGAGTACGCTAGCTCGGTGCTCGGATTGGGGTTCTGGGCCTTGAGGCGCTCGAAGATCTCCGCGCGCCGCTGCTTATTCAATCTTTGCGACGCGCGGCGAGCGGCGGCGGTGCACGCGTTCCACAGCGCGCGCGATGGCCGCGCGCTTTTGCTCGAGCTGCCCGCCGACCCGGTTGTCCTGCGCGCGTTGACGGGACCGGCGCTCCAATCGTTTGCGCCGTCGTGAATAGTTTCGCCGCGCCCGTTCAGCCTGCCCCCTTGTCCAGGTATCTCCCCAGCGCTGGACAACGGTCGCGCCCCGGGTACTGAGGGGCGCGGCTGCGCCGTCCACTTGCCGCCCCTGTTGGAGCCGGGGCGCCGGGACGAGCCGAATGCAGTCGACAGGACACGGGGCCACGCAGAGCTCGCACCCGGTGCAGTCCGCCTCGATCACTGCGTGCATTTGCTTTGCTGCACCCAGTATCGCGTCGACCGGGCACACCTGGATACAGATCGTGCATCCGATACACCATTGCTCATCGACCACGGCGACCCGGAGCTCCCGCTCGACCCCGCAGGCTGGGTCCAATGGCTTCACCTCGGTCTTGAGCACCGCAGCAAGAGCCGCGATGGCGGAGCGACCGCCGGGCGGGCAACGATTGATGTCAGCGTTGCCCTCGACGATTGCCACTGCATAGGGACGGCAGGCGGCGTAGCCGCAGCGGGCGCATTGCATCTGCGGCAGACAGGCATCGACCGCGTTCAACACATCCCTGATCGTGTCCACCGTGGGGGTCACCGAATCCGCATGCCCACTTGCGCACCCTCGTCCGGGTTGAGCAACCATATGTCCTCGCCGCCGGACCCCGCGGCGAGCACCATCCCTTGCGAGACGCCAAAGCGCATGCGCTTTGGCGCAAGATTGGCGACGACGACGGTATAACGCCCCTCCAGCTCCTCGGGGCTGTACGCCGATTTGATCCCGGCGAAAACATTGCGCGTCTCTCCGCCTATATCCAGCACCAGGCGCAGCAGCTTATCCGCGCCGTCGACGGCCTCGGCGGTTTTTATCTGTGCGACTCGAAGATCCACCTTGGCAAAGTCGTCATACGCGATCTCGTCGGCCAGTGGCTCTAGCGTGCTGCTGCTACCGCGACTGCCGCGACCCCCGTTTGCGGGCTTCGAGCTCACCTCGGTAGACGCCTCGACCATTGCGGCGACCTGCTTGCTCTCGACTCGGCGCATCAGCGGCTGGAAGGCCTTGACTCGCGTGCCAAGCAGGGGCCGCTCCAGGTCTGCCCAGCCGAGGGGCGCGACGTCCAGAAACGCCTCCACCTTACCCGCCATCGCGGGCAACACCGGCTTGAGGTAAATCATCAGCACACGGAACAGATTGAGACCCATGCTACAAACGGATTGCACCCGGTCCTCGTTGCCCGCCTGCTTGGCAAGCACCCAGGGTTTTTGCTCGTCGATATACTTGTTGGCGAGGTCGGCCAGCTCCATGACCTCCCGCATCGCCTTGGCGAATGCGCGTGTCTCGTAGTGCCAGGCAATCGCCTCGCCGCGCTCCACGAAGTGGTGGTAGAGCTCCGGCTGCGCCAGCAGCGCCGCGAGCTGCCCGTCGAAGCCCTTGGCGATGAAGCCCGCGCATCGCGAGGCGATGTTGACCACCTTGCCGACCAGGTCGCTGTTGACGCGCTGCGCGAAGTCTTCGAGGTTCAAGTCGATGTCGTCGATCCCGTTGCCGAGCCTGCACGCAAAGTAGTAGCGCAAATACTCGTGGTCCAAGTGCTCCAAATAGGTACGCGCTTTGATGAAGGTACCACGCGACTTGGACATCTTCTGCCCGTTGACGGTCAGGAAGCCGTGGCAGAAGACGGCCGTGGGGGTTCTAAAACCGGCCCCGTAAAGCTGCGCCGGCCAAAAGAGCGTGTGGAAGTATGCGATGTCCTTACCGATAAAGTGGTAGAGCTCGGCATTGCTGTCCTTTGCCCAGTAGGTGTCGAAGTCCAGACCCGCGCGCTCCGTGCACAAGTGCTTGAAGCTCGCCATGTAGCCAATAGGCGCATCGAGCCAAACATAGAAGTACTTGCCAGGGGCATCCGGGATCTCGAACCCGAAGTAAGGTGCGTTGCGCGAGATGTCCCAGTCTTGCAGCCCCGCATCGAACCACTCGGCTAGCTTGTTGGCGATCTCGGGCTGCACGCTTGGGGGCAGCGCGTCGGCGCAGACCCCCGTGTAGCTGGCGGCTCGATGCTCGCCGCGGATCCACGCCTTTAGAACGGCTTCGAAGTCGCCGAGCTTGACGAAGTACTGCTCCGACTCGCGTTCCACGGGCGCCACCCCCGAGATGACGGAAACGGGGTCGAGCAGCTCGCTTGGCGCGTAGGTGGAACCACACACCTCACAGCTATCCCCATATTGGTCGGTGGACTTACAACGTGGGCACGTGCCCCGGATATAGCGGTCCGGGAGGAACATGTTCTTCACGGGGTCATAGGGGCGCGGGATACTACGCGTCACCACATGACCCTGCTCGACCAGACGGTTGAAGATCAGGTTCGAGAATTCGCGGTTCTCGGCCGAATGGGTCGTATAGAAATTATCGAAGCTGATGTCGAAGTCAGCAAAATCGGCACGATGCTCCAGGCCCACCCGCTCGATGAGCTCTTCCGGTGTTACGCCATCTTGCGCGGCGCGCAGCATGATCGGTGTGCCGTGCGCGTCGTCTGCACACACGTAAATGCAGCGGTGCCCTTTGAGCCGCTGGAAGCGGACCCAGATATCGGTTTGTATGTACTCGACCAAGTGGCCGAGGTGGATAGGCCCGTTGGCGTAGGGCAGCGCACTCGTAACCAGTATGTTTCTCTGCGCGTCGTGCATGAGCTGTTTGGTCCGAAAAAGCGGACCATACGGTATCACTAAGCAGTAGAGCACGCTATTTGGCCCCTCACCTCACCGGGGTCTTTCGCAGGGCCTCACGTCGTGTAAGATCCGCCGCTTGAATCACCGCGCCTGGAGCCCCGCATGTCATCGCTGTCCCGTAGCAAGGTCGAAGAGGCGATCACCGATTACATCGACCCCTATCTGAAGTCCGACCTCGTTACCGCCAAAGTCATCAAAGACCTCAACATCGCCGATGGTCGGGTCGACATCGCGGTGCGTCTGGGTTTCCCGGCCAAGGGTCATGCCAAAGCACTGAGCGACGCCGTGCGCACGCGTGTGGAAGCGCTGGACGGGGTTACATCCTGCCAAGTGGAGGTCACCTGGAAGCTCGCCTCGCACTCCGTGCAAAAGGGCGTGGACCCGCTCAAGAACGTCAAGAACATCATCGCGGTGGCATCCGGGAAGGGGGGCGTGGGCAAGTCCACGGTCGCCGTCAACCTCGCGTTGGCCCTGTCCGCGGAGGGCGCGACCGTCGGTATGCTCGACGCCGACATCTACGGCCCGAGTCAGCCGCGTATGCTGGGGGTCACGGGTCAGCCGGACTCCAAAGACGGCCGCTCGCTCGAGCCAAAGATGAGCTATCACATCCAGTGCATGTCCATCGGTTTTCTGGTGGACGAAGAAACCCCGATGATCTGGCGCGGGCCGATGGTGACCCAGGCGCTGGAACAGCTACTGCGCGATACCAACTGGAGAGACGTGGACTACCTCATCATCGACCTTCCACCTGGCACGGGCGACACCCAGCTCACGCTCGCCCAGAAAATCCCCGTGAGTGGCGCCATCATCGTCACCACGCCCCAGGACATCGCGCTGCTCGATGCGCGCAAAGGCCTCAAGATGTTCGAGAAAGTCCAAGTCCCGGTCCTCGGGGTGGTCGAGAACATGAGCATCCACGTCTGCACGAATTGCGGTCACGAGGAGCATATCTTCGGCGAAGGCGGCGGGATGCGCATGGCGGAGCAGTACGACGTGGATTTCCTCGGTGGCCTGCCCCTGGAAGGGACGATTCGCGCGGACACCGACAACGGGCAACCGACCGTGGTGCGAGACCCGGAGAGCCCTGTCGCCCAGCGCTTTCGTGACATTGCGCGCCGGGCGGCTGCCAAGCTGTCTCTAAAGGCCAAGGATTACACCCAGGCGTTCCCGACCATCGAGATCCAAAACAATTAGCCTTGCGGGCCGACCTATTGAGGCAGTCCATGAACGCCAAGCACACCATCGCGCTCGCACGCGCCCGTCGACTGGTGCAACATGGGACCTGATCCCCTTTTTGGGCCGCGATGAGCGCGGCCGGTTAACGACTCTACCCCGATGAGCATAAAGTCCGACAAGTGGATCCGGCGCATGGTCGAGGAGCACGGTCTGATCCAGCCCTTCGAGCCTGGACAGGTCAGAGCTAACGACAGCGGCCGGATCATATCGTTTGGAACCTCGAGCTACGGCTACGACATTCGCTGCGCGGACGAGTTCAAGATATTCACCAACATCAACTCGGCGGTCGTGGATCCAAAGAACTTTGACGCCAACAGCTTTGTGGATGTCAAAGCGGATGTGTGCATCATCCCGCCCAACTCCTTTGCGCTTGCGAGGACGGTGGAATACTTCCGCATTCCCCGCAACGTCCTGACGCTGTGTCTGGGCAAGTCCACTTATGCCCGATGCGGGATCATCGTGAACGTCACCCCCTTGGAACCCGAGTGGGAAGGTCACGTCACCCTGGAGTTCTCGAATACGACACCGCTACCGGCGAAGATTTATGCAAACGAGGGCGTGGCCCAGGTCGTTTTCTTCGAGTCGGACGACGAGTGTGAAACCTCCTATCGTGAGCGGGGCGGCAAATACCAGGGCCAAACCGGGGTCACGCTGCCAAAAGCATGATGCAAAGCCCAACCGAACCGGGCAAGAAGGTGGGGTTGCTCCGCCGCTTGTGTGCGATGCTCTACGATAGCTTGCTGCTGTGCGCCGTGCTGTACTTTGCGACCGCAATACTGTTGCCCTTCACCGGCGGTGAAGCTATTGCGCCGCAAACCCCGTGGTACACGCTGTATTTGGTGGTTGTGAGCTTTTTATACTTCGGCGGGTTTTGGACCCGGGGCGGTCAAACCCTGGGGATGCGCGCATGGCGGATGAGACTCGCGGCGCAGGCGGGCGGGGCGGTGAGCTGGCACCAGGCGCTCGCACGGTTCTTGGGCGCCATCGTGTCCTGGGCACCGCTCGGGTTGGGCTTCGCCTGGGCAATGTTCGACCCGAAGGGCATGACCTGGCACGACCGCTGGTCGAAAAGCGTCTTGGTAAACCAGCCCAAGACGCAAGCGGGCGTCAACACGGCGCTCAGTGGACACGGCGCATCAACCAAAGACCTATCAGAAGAAAAATGAAGCTGGGGGCCGCGGCGCAAAGAATGGGCGTGATGTCGTAAATCATCCCGAGCTGCACCGAGCTCTTTTGTATCGTCAAAAAGACGACGCCGATGAGAAAGCCCACCAATATGCGCTGCCCGATGCCGGTGCTCCGCAACCCACCAAACACCAGTGGAACCGCCAGAAAGATCATCACGCCCGTGGCGAGCGGAGCGAGCAGCTTACTCCACAAGGCAATCCGATAGCGCGACGAGCTCAGCTCGTTGTCATCCAAGTAGCGCAGGTAGCGGTACAGTCCGACCGCGGACAGGCGCTCCGGTTTGACCGTAACAACCGAAATGAGCTCGGGCTTTAGAACCGCATGCCAGTCTTGGTTCTGGAGCATTCGAGTCATGACCCCGCCTTCATCGAACACGCTTTGGTAGACCTGGGTGAGATCCCACCGGTCACCCGCGTACTCGGCTTCGTACGCAAGCGTGGCTTGCCGCAGCTCCCGCTCGTCATCGAAGTCGTAGATGATGACGCCGCCCAAGCGGTCGTCGGCGCTGACTTTCTTGATCCGTATGAAGCTGCTTCCGTCGCGCACCCAATAGTGAAAACCGGTTTGGAACCCTAGCTGGTCGCTGATCGCCGCCGCGCGACGTTTATTGGCGAACTGCTCGGCGGGTGGAGCAATGAGCTCGCCGACAATCAACGCCGCCGCCATCACCACCACGCCAGCCTTCATCACCGCGAGCGTTATCCTGGTCGGCGACACACCGGCGGCGCGTATCACCGTCAGCTCCGAGCTGCTCGCGAGTATCCCTAGACCGATCAGGCTGCCCAGCAAAGCAGAAGGAGGAAAAACCTCGAAGGCGCGTCTGGGTAGTGTCAAAAGGATATAGACGAGTGCGTCTGCGCGCGCGTAATCACCCTGCCCCACGCCGGAGAGCTCGTCAACGAGGTCTACAAAGGTCACCAGTCCCGTCACAAAGACAAGCGCCGCGAGTACGCCGGACAGGACGTGGGTCGCGATGTATCTGTCAAGCCGCCTCATCGGCCGCGCTGGAACAGCTTGAACAAGCTGGACGCCTGGGCGCCGACCGGGGTGAAGAACAACGCGCTGAGGATCAGGACAAAAGACAAATGCACCGTCCACACGGCAAGCAGACCGGATGCTTCTCCGGACTTGACCAGACTGACACCTATGCCCAGAAGATTGTTGTACGCAAAACAAACCATGAAGGCTGTAAGCAGCTTCGCGTAGCGGCCCTCCCGGGGCGAGGTGCGTGCCAGGGGCACGGCCGTCAAGGCCAGAACGATGGTGAGCACAGGTATAGACAACCGCCGGTGTAGCTCGGCTCTCAGCGGCGGGTCACTGGCGAGAATCAGGTCGAGCGTGGGAAAGGTTTCAGGCCGTTGCGCTGTTTGGCCGCCCCTGCTTTGTTCGACGAGTACACCGTGTCGTCCGAACTCGGTAACCACATAGTCTGCATCACCGGGCGTCCCCGCATAGCGATGTCCATCCTCCAACACAACGTAGCGGTCACCTTCAGCCCCGTCGATGACCTGATAGGCAATGCGCGAGACAATGATTGCATCTTCGGGCTTCGTGGTGGAGATAAAGATGTTGCTGAGTATTTTCCGGTCGGATGATATGTCTTCAACATAAAGCACGTTGTAGCCACCCTCGAATTCCTGGAAGCGGCCCGGGAACACAGCGCTGATCTCGGTTTGGTCCTTTGCCTCGCGCAAAAGCTCCGCCTGTAGAATTTTGATTTCCGGGGTCAGATACAGGGAGAGAAACACCCCAACCGCTGCAAACGCCCCACCAAGCCAAAGCGCAATCGAACCAATGTGATTCAAGCCAATGCCGCTTGCCGCCATGGCCACCACTTCGCTGTCTTTGTACATACGGCCCAGACCGAGAAGGATGGCGAGGTACAAGGCGATTGGGAGAAGGATTTCAATGCGGCTTGCAATGTTGAGCGCTAACACCTCGAAAATCAGACTAGCCGACAACTTGCCGGCGGCCGCATCCGCCAAGTAACGCACGAAGCGCACGCTGAGCCAAATCATCGTGAGGACCAGCATTACCGAGGCAAAGGACTGGAACACCTCGCGGAAAACATAGCGCTGTACGATGGAGAATCTCATCCCATCATCTTTTGCGTGGGCCTAGCCAAAAGCATACACTTCGCCTGACGTGGGGTGAGGCGAGCCCGGCGTTGGGCTTTGAGAATATGTACGATGCTGGAGTGCTCGCTGAACGCTTTCAACACGGTGCATTTTAGACACCACCCGTAGAACAGACCAACACTTGCGCCGGACCTCCCCGTCGCGCCCGCCCTCGAGTCGTCGCATGGGCACGGCTTGCATATCGCGCCTCGGATAGCCGGCCACGGAACTCACGGACCAAAGCTCACAAAAGACACTGAACTATGGATACACAGGTTAAGCGCATAAAACCCGGTTCGACACGAACCGATTGCCTCGTGGTCGCGGTGTTTGACCAGCGAAGACTGTCTCCTGCTGCAAAAATTCTCGACAAGGCCGCAGGTGGCCTGCTCAGCCGATTGTTGCGACGCGAAGATTTCAGCGCAAAGCTCGGTGAGAGCCTGCTTTTGCACGAAGTGGCGGGCATCAAAGCCGATCGCTTGCTGTTGATTGGCTGCGGCGCCAAGAAATCGTTTGGGGAAAGTCACTTCAGAAAGCTTGCAACGCAGACCTTCGAGGCCGTCGGGCAGACAGGGGCCGAAGATGCCACCTTGTGTTTGCTCGAGCTAGCCGTAGCCGAACGCGGCGTGTATTGGAAGGCACGCCAGTTGACCGAGGCGGCCCACGAATCAGTATACCGCTTCGACAAGCTCAAGGAACCTGCCTCGCGCAAGCCCAAAATCCTCGGAAAGTTGACACTTGTACTCCCGGAGACGGAGACGCTCGCCAGCGCGACCAAAGGCGTTGCCGACGCCGAAGGTATCTCGGCCGGCGTGGCAAAAGCGCGCGACCTGGGGAATCTGCCAGCGAATATCTGCACACCGTCCTACCTCGCCACGCAGGCACGCCATATCGCCCGCGCATACTCGTCGGTGAAGGTGCATGTCATGGCACAAACCGAGATGCAGCGCCGCGGGATGGGCAGCTTGCTGGCGGTCGCACGTGGAAGCCGCGAGCCGGCGAAGCTAATCACGTTGGAGTACAAGGGCAAACGCGCGGCGTCAAGACCCGTTGCTCTGGTCGGCAAAGGTGTTACCTTCGACTCTGGGGGCATCTCCATAAAGCCGGCAGCGGCGATGGATGAGATGAAGTTCGACATGTGCGGAGCGGCAAGCGTGCTCGGGACGATCAAGGCTATCGCCCGGTTGCGACTCCCCATCAATGTGGTCGGTGTCGTACCCGCAACGGAGAATCTTCCCGACGGTAATGCGGTGAAACCGGGTGACGTCGTCAAGAGCATGTCGGGCCAGACCGTGGAAATCCTCAACACCGACGCCGAGGGGCGGCTGATCTTGTGCGACGCCTTGACCTACGTGGAACGCTACAAGCCGGAGATCGTGGTCGACATCGCGACCTTGACGGGTGCGTGTGTGGTCGCGCTGGGTTCACACGCGGCCGGTCTATTCAGCAACGACGAACCACTGGTAGCGGGGATCCTGGATGCCGGCGAATACTCGGGAGACCGCGCTTGGCGGATGCCACTTTGGGATGAATACCAGGAGCAGCTAAAGAGCAACTTCGCCGACATGGCCAACGTCGGAGGGCGCGAGGCCGGCGCGATCACCGCAGCCTGTTTCCTCTCGCGTTACGCAAATGGATTTCGCTGGGCGCACCTCGATATCGCGGGCGTCGCGTGGAACGGCGGCGCAAAGAAAGGCGCGACGGGCCGCCCGGTCAAGCTTCTTACGCAACTGTTGATGGACTGGGCGCGCAAGCGAGAGCGACTCTAAGCGGCGATGACACGGGTTGATTTTTATGTCCTCTCCGCCGGCCAAGCCGAAGCCAAAGAGCGCACGGCATGCCGACTCGTCGAGAAGGCCTGGCGCAAGTCGCTGAGCGTTTTTATTCACACGGGCTCGCCCGAGCACGCCAAGGCGTTGGATGACCTGCTGTGGGTGTATCGACAGGATAGCTTCATACCGCATTGCCTGGAGGCGCAATCGGCGGGTGATGAGGCTGTGCTCATCGGGGAGGGCACACCGCCAAAGCGGGGAAGCGACGTGCTGGTCAACTTGAACGACACGGTGCCCCCATTCTTTGCTAAATTTGAACGTGTGGTCGAAATTGTCGGGAGCGCTGCGGAGCAGCGACATGCAGCCCGGGAGCGCTACCGCGTGTACAGAGAGCAGGACTGCGAGTTGCAATCGCACACGCTATAGAGCCATGAGCCAGGACCCTTCCAAGCAAAAACCGGCCGACTGGTCGGCGGACGCTGGGCTGCAGCAGGCTCTGAACAGCCTCGAGGAGATACTGGAAGGTAAGGAGCGCGTCGAGCCCGAGCCCGTCTCGGAGACTCGGCGTGCCGAACCCCCTGTTAGCGACGACGCTCAGTATACGATCCCGTTGCTCGACGACGTTGTCTCACGGACGCCAGCCACCGCAAGCGAACCGCCAGCACCAACACCGCCGCCGCGCGAGCCGGTCGGGTCTATCATCAAGGACCCGGAATGCCAAAGCATCATCGAGCGTCTGTCGAGCGAGATCGAGGTCATCGTCCAGGCCTCCGTAGACGAAGCCATGAGCCGCGCCAACGAGCAAATCGCCGAACGGGTGCGAGACCATATCGACATCATCCTTCCCGAGATACTCGACGAGATAGCTCAGATCCGCGCGCGCAAACATTCTTGAGCTTCTGCGCAGCTAGCAAAAGACCAACGCCAGAAACGGGGATATAATCAGCCGCCACGCGCCGCCGCGCAGAGCGGGGCATACCGATCGGAACGCCAAAAATAAACCATGGACAAGACCTACGACCCACAGACCATAGAAGAGAGCTGGTACAAGACCTGGGAACGGGAGGGTTACTTCGTCCCATCCGGCGACGGTGAGCCTTATTGCATCATGATTCCACCGCCCAACGTGACCGGAAGCCTGCACATGGGGCACGCGTTTCAGGACACCATCATGGATGCGCTGATTCGCTATCACCGCATGCGCGGGTACAACACGCTTTGGCAAGCCGGTACCGACCATGCGGGTATCGCCACGCAGATGGTCGTGGAGAGACAGCTCAATGCCGAGGGCACCTCGCGCACCGACATTGGTCGCGAAGCCTTTGTCGAGAAGGTTTGGGAGTGGAAAGCCGAGTCAGGCGGCACCATCACGCGACAGCTGCGACGTATGGGTGCATCGCTAGACTGGGCGCACGAGCGTTTCACCATGGACGAAGGCTTGTCCGCCGCGGTGCAAGAGGTGTTTATCAAGCTCTACGAAGACGACCTGATCTACCGCGGCAAACGCCTCGTCAACTGGGACCCCGTGCTGCACACGGCGGTTTCAGACCTCGAGGTCATCTCTCAAGAGGAAGACGGCTATCTTTGGCACATACGCTACCCGCTGGTGGATGGAAGCGGCCAGCTCGTGGTGGCAACGACACGCCCGGAGACCATGCTGGGCGACACGGCGGTCGCCGTACATCCAAACGACGAGCGCTACCGCGCTCTGGTGGGCAGCGAGGTCCACCTGCCGCTCACGGGCCGCACCATCTCGATCATCGCCGACGGCGACGTGGACCCGGATTTCGGCAGCGGCTGCGTGAAGATCACGCCCGCGCACGACTTCGACGACTACAGGATCGGTGCGCGGCACGCGCTGCCCAAGATCAACATCTTCACCATAGACGCGAAGATCAACGAGAACGCCCCCGAGCGTTTTCAAGGCTTGGACCGTTACGAAGCGCGTGAGCGTATTGTCGCCGACCTCAAGGAACAGGGGTTGCTCGAGCGCGCCCAGCCACACAAATACATGATACCGCGCGGGGACCGCTCGAATAGCGTCGTCGAACCCTATCTGACCGACCAGTGGTTTGTCCGCGCACAGCCGCTCGCGGCGCCCGCGCTGAGCGCCGTGGAACGCGGCGAGATCCGCTTTGTCCCGGGCAACTGGAGCAAGACCTACTTCGAGTGGATGCGCTCCATAGAGGACTGGTGCATCAGTCGTCAGCTTTGGTGGGGCCACCGCATACCGGCCTGGTACGACCCCGACGGACGCGTCTACGTGGGTCACAGCGAGGCCGAGGTACGCGCGAAGCGCGGCATCGGCGCCGACGTGACGCTCACTCAGGACCCTGATGTCTTAGACACCTGGTTCTCTTCGGCCTTGTGGCCTTTCTCCACACTGGGGTGGCCCGAGCAGACCGAGCGGCTCAAGACCTTTTATCCCACCAGCGTGCTGGTCACCGGCTTCGACATTATTTTCTTCTGGGTTGCACGCATGATCATGATGGGCCTGCGCTTCAGGGGTGAGGTCCCGTTCCGGGAGGTTTACATCCACGGGTTGGTCCGGGACGCGGACGGGAACAAGATGTCGAAATCCAAGGGGAACATCTTGGACCCCTTGGACTTGAGCGACGGGATCGAGCTGGACGCGCTCATTGCCAAGCGCACCACGGGGCTGATGCAACCCCACATGGCGCCAAAAATCGAGAAGTCCACCCGCAGGCAGTTCCCAAAGGGCATACCGGCCTACGGAACCGACGCGCTGCGCTTCACATTTTGCTCCTTGGCGACCACGGGCCGGGACATACGCTTCGACCTCGGACGCATCGAGGGGTATAGGAATTTTTGCAACAAGCTGTGGAACGCCACGCGCTTCGTGCTGCTTCACAGCGAAGGGAAGGATTGCGGGCTCGATGGTCAAGACATGTCTTTGAGCCTGGCTGACCGGTGGGTCCGTTCGTTGTTGCAAACGGTCGAGCAAAAGGTACGAGACGCGATTGAGCATTATCGATTCGACCACGCGGCGCAGGCGGTCTACGAGTTCACCTGGAATGAGTACTGCGATTGGTATCTCGAGCTCTGCAAACCCATCTTGCTCGACGAGAACGCGAGCGCGGCCGCGCTGCGCGCCACCCGGTGTACCCTGGTGGGTGTGCTGGAAGCCTTGCTGCGTCTCGCCCACCCTTTGATTCCCTTTATCACCGAGGAGATCTGGCAGCGCGTCGCGCCGCTCGCGGGCAAGACCGGCAAGACCATTATGCAGCAACCCTTCCCGGAGCCGGAGCTCGCGCACATAGACCATGACGTGATGGAAGAGATGGCGTGGTTAAAGTCCTTCGTGCTCGGGGTGCGCCAGGTCCGCGGCGAGATGGACATCGCCCCCTCCCGTGCGCTGACCGTCTTGCTGCAAAACGGGAACGACAGCGACCGTAAGCGGCTCGACGACAATCGCCACTATTTGGAGACCTTGGCGCGGCTGGAGTCCATCGACTGGCTGGCGGACGCACAAGAGGCGCCGGAGGCGGCGATGACGCTTGTCGGTGACATGAAGCTGCTGATACCGATGTTGGGTCTGATCGACAAAGACGCCGAGGCAAAACGTAGAAAGCGGGAGCTGGAGAAGCTCCGCCGCGACCGCCAGCGCAGCGAGGATAACCTCGCCAACCCCAACTTCGTGGAACGGGCTCCTGAAGACATCGTGCGCAAGGAGCGGGCTCGCCTCGATGAGCTCGATGCCGCGATTACCCGGCTCGAAGAGCAAGACAGGCTGTAGCCGGCGCAACGCCAAGAAGCGTATCCAACCATGCGCTACCCGGAGCAACCCGTCCTCGCCGTCGGCATCGTCGTTTTCCACGACGACCGTGTTTTGCTCGTGCGCCGAGCCAAAGCGCCGAGCGCCGGGCTGTGGGCAATCCCGGGTGGTCGTGTCGAGCTCGGCGAAACACTGCAGCAGGCGGCGGAGCGCGAGCTGCTCGAGGAGACCGGCGTCACGGTGCGTGCCGGTGAGCCCGTATACGCCTTCGATGCCATCGAACGCGACTCCGCGGACAGGGTCGAATTCCATTACGCGGTCGTGGACCTGCTGGCCACCTATGTTAGCGGCGGACCGCGGGCGATGGATGATGCCGCCGACGCGCGGTGGCTTGCAGCCGCCGAGCTCGACTTGGCAAACACCAGCGATGTCACAGTCAAGCTGCTGAAAAAGCTGGCGTTTATTGGCGAATGCCCGGCGCGATACTAACCCGGGCGCGCCCGCTCGCGCAGCGTCTTCGGTAAGGCTTTCCCCGGGCACCCCGACACCCGGTGACACACGCTGTCACGGGACTATAATACTTGACTAATTTAGTCAGTTATGTAGAGTCCTAGCCAGTGACACTCGGATTTCTTCAATGCGTCTAACCACCAAGGGACGATACGCCGTAACCGCCATGCTGGACCTTGCCATCCACCACGAGGACGGGCCGGTGGCGCTCGCCGATATCGCACGCCGTCAGGGCATCTCGCTCTCCTATTTGGAGCAGCTTTTTGCACAGCTTCGAAAAAACGGTTTGGTCATGAGCACGCGGGGGCCGGGCGGCGGCTACAGACTGGGCCGGGACGGCAAGCACATCGCGGTCGTGGACGTGATCACGGCCGTTGACGAGTCGGTGGACGCGACGCGATGCCAAGGCAAGGAAAACTGTCAAGGCGAGGAGCGTTGCTTGACACACGACTTGTGGCGCGACCTCAGCCGCCAGATCCGCGAGTTCTTGAGCGGCATAGACCTGGCGCAGCTGGTGGAACGCCAGCGCGTGCGCGAGGTCGCGGCCCGTCAGGAGGAGCGCTCCGTGCCCGTGGATGAGCCACAAGCGCCCAGCCTGCGCATGCCGGCATCGTCCGCGACAACGCCTTAACGCCATGGCCATCACACTCAGCGACGCCGCCGCCACCCGTGTCAAGCAGTTCCTGGAGGAGCGGGGAAACGGTGTTGGCCTGCGTTTCGGGGTCACCAAGACCGGCTGCTCGGGTTTTGCCTATATCGTCGACTTCGCCGACGACATCGGCGGTGAAGACCACGTGTACGACAGCAATGGGGTCACAATCGTCGTTGACGCCAAAAGTCTGCCGCTGGTAGACGGCACCGAGATAGACTTCGCCGCGCATGGGCTTGGCGAGAGCTTCCAGTTTCATAACCCCAACGTAAAAAGCGAGTGCGGGTGTGGAGAGAGCTTTGGCGTGTGAACGCCTCGCTCACCCACTGATTCTTCTCCCCCACTGAGACGGGCGTCGCCCAAACGATTCCCGTGGCGCTCCACGCGATGTGCGGGTCAGCCGCGCCCAAGATGCGTATAATGCCGCGCCTTCAAGACCTCGGAGGCCAAGCGTGCAATGACTATTGAACGGACCTTATCCATCATCAAACCCGACGCCGTCGCGAAAAACGTCATCGGCGAGATCGATTCGCGCTTCGAGCGTGGCGGGCTGCGGATCATCGCCTCGCGGATGCTGCATCTCAGCAAGGAGCGTGCCGAGGAGTTCTATGGCGTTCATAGGGAACGGCCCTTTTTTGGCGAGCTGGTCGAGTTCATGACCTCCGGCCCGGTGGTCGTTCAAGTGTTGGAGGGGGAAAACGCCATCCAGCGCAACCGCGAGATCATGGGCGCCACCGACCCGGCCAAAGCGGAGCCCGGGACGATACGCGCCGACTTTGCAACCGAGGTCACCGAGAACGCGGTCCATGGCTCGGACGGACCCGACACGGCAAAAACCGAGGTCGCGTTCTTCTTCGCACCGGACGAGGTTTGCCCGCGGACTCGCTGAGCGGCACGCATGGCAGAGGAACGGACCAATTTGCTGGGGTTGACCCGCGCCGAGCTCGAACGCTTCCTGGTCTCGCTTGGCGAGAAGTCCTTCCGCGCCAGCCAGGTCACCAAGTGGATCCATCAGCAAGGTGTGCACGATTTCGACCAGATGACCAATCTCAGCAAGGCGCTGCGCAGCAAGCTCGGCAGTATCGCAGAGGTCCGCGCGCCGGAGATGGTGTCCGAGCAAGTCTCACGCGATGGCACCACAAAGTGGCTGGTACGCGTAGATTCGGGAAACTGTGTGGAAACCGTCTTCATACCCGAAGAAGAAAGAGGCACGCTTTGTGTCTCTTCACAGGTTGGGTGTGCTCTAGATTGCTCGTTTTGCGCCACCGCGCAGCAGGGCTTCAATCGCAACCTCACGGCCGCCGAGATCATTGGTCAGCTCTGGCTGGCACGCCAAGCGCTCGAGCGTACGACACCGCCGACGCAAGTAACCAATGTTGTAATGATGGGTATGGGCGAGCCGCTGCTAAACTTTGAGCATGTGGTCGCCGCCATGGAGCTGATGTTGGAGGACTTTGCCTACGGTCTCGCACGCCGACGCGTCACCCTGAGCACCGCGGGCGTGGTGCCCGCGCTGCGCAAGCTAAAGCAGCGCTGCGCGGTGAGCCTGGCCGTATCCTTGCATGCCGCCGATGACGAGCTGCGCGACCAGTTGGTTCCCATCAACCGAAAGTATCCCATCGCCGAGCTGCTTGCGGCGTGCCGCGAATACCTGGCGGATGACCCGCGCGAGAAGGTGACCATGGAGTATGTGATGATCGAGGGGGTCAACGACTCCCCGGCCGACGCGGCGGCCCTGGTTCACCTGCTGCGCGGGCTGCCGGCCAAAGTCAATCTGATCCCCTTCAACCCCTTCCCCGGTAGCAGCTACCGGCGCTCGGCACCGGAGAGCATCGACCGCTTCAGGGACATTTTGCTGGCGGGCGGACTCGTCACTATCACGCGCAAAACGCGCGGTGACGACATTGCGGCGGCCTGCGGTCAGCTCGCCGGGCGCGTACAGACACGGCGGAATCGACCCAAGAGAGCCGCCGTCAGCGGGCCGGCTCGCGGGGGCGAACGCGCGCAGGCAACCACCATCCGCCACTGACCGGAGCCGAGCTTGACAATTGGATTTCCTGGCTGCTTAGCTTCTTATACTGTCAGCTTCTTATAATGCCATGAAACATCCAACCCATGTCTTTGCGCTGCTCGCCGTATTGTTGGTTTGCGGTGGGTGCGCTACAACCAGGTCGACGCAAGAAGGTGACTTGTCGGATACCCAGCGCGTCGGCGAGCTGGCCGAGCTCCAGACAAATCTCGGTATCGCCTACATGCGCAACGGGCAGAACGAGCTGGCCTACGCGCGTTTGCAAAAGGCGCTGCAGCTCGAGCCGCGTTATTCCAAGGCACACTATGCTATCGCCTTGCTCTACGAGCGCCTAGGGGAGACGCAGAAGGCCGAGCAGCATTACCGCGATGCGGTGAGGTTCAACCCCAGAGACTCGTCGGCACAAAACAACTACGGAAACTTCCTATGCCGCAACGGGCGGATCGCAGAAGCCGAGGAGCGTTTTATGCAGGCGCTGCAAAACCCGCTGTATGCCTCCCCCGAGGTCGCTTACTCGAACGCCGGTTTATGTGTTCTCAAGGCCGGAGACCTCCCGCAGGCCGAGGGCTATTTGCGTGAGGCGCTGGCTCGAAACCCAAACCTGCCCGCCGCCCTGTATGCTATGTCGGACATCAGCTTCAAACAGGGAGAGGAGCTGTCGGCGCGTGCGTATCTAGAGCGATTTCGCGAGGTGGGCAAGGATACCTCGCGTAGCCTATGGCTCGGTGTGCGCATCGAGCGCGCTCTGGGCGACGAAAATGCCGCTGCCAGCTATGCATTACTGCTCAGAACTCAGTACCCTGATTCGCCTGAGGCCCAGCTATTGAAGAAGCCGGATTATCAGTGAACACGGTTACGCAGCACGACACCCATGAGCCGACCGGCGAGACCGAGGTCGGCGCGGGCCAATTGCTGCGTGACGCGCGGTTGGCAAAAGGGCTGGAGGTCACGGATGTTGCGGCCAGCCTCCGACTCGACGTGCGCGCGGTAAAAAAGCTCGAGGCCGACGAATTCGACAAGCTCCCTGGGCCGACCTTTGTCCGTGGTTACTTGCGCTCTTATGCCAGACTGCTCGACATTCCTGCCGGACCAATCCGGGAAGCCTACGAGCGCCATCAGTCGACACCGCCGCCGCTGGTCGCCGACATTACCGAGAGAACGGAGACGCGCAGCCGCGACTTTCCGGTGCGTCTCGTGACCTACGCGGTCGTCGTGGTGCTGGCAGGCTTGGTCATTTTATGGTGGCAAAACCAACGAACGCTGAACCCGGTACAGACCGAGGACGTAGCCGAAGAGCGCACGATTCCGCAGCCGGCCCCCGAGTCATCGGTCATCCCGATCGAGCTCTCGACCGAGGATGAAGAGCGGGCACCCCCACCGGCCGTGCTGGAAAGCCCGCTCAGCATACCGCAGAAGAGCGAGCCCAGCGAAGAACCCGCCGTGGTCGACGACGAGACGCTGGATGAACGCGACCAGACCCTCATCGCGGGCGTCGCCCCTGTCGCGCGCGCATCGACGCTGGACCGCGCGCCAATTGCCGAAGCGACGTCGCAAGACGCCGCTGCCACCGGCGATGAGAGCACCCGCCCCATCGGGAGCCTGACCGGCAATAACATGCGCTCGTCCCGGTCTTCCGCGTTCTCGCCGCCACCACAACCGCAAACGGTGGACCCGGCGAAGCGTCTGCGCATGGAGTTCAAGCATGAGTCCTGGGTCGAGGTGTATGGCGCCAATGACGAGCGTTTGTATTACGACCTGGCTCGGGCGGGGGACATCGTCGAGGTCGACGGTAGCGCACCGATGCGCGTCCTGCTCGGCTACGCCAAGGATGTGCTCATAGAGTACGAAGGTTCTCCGTTTGATTATTCGGACTTTCTCACCCGCGACATGGCACGGTTTACGCTCGGTGTTAACGCGACGCAAACGACCTCCAAAACGAGTCTAGAGCGCTCGTCGTCGGTTGCCGACAATCATTCACAACCAGATTCTGGGACCGCCGCGCCAGCAGAAGAATTTCCTAGACAATGAATTTGAGGGCTGTTTGACTGTCATAGTCGTGACGATGCAGCCCCAGACGTCTCTTTAGCTTGTCAAAACCGAACACTTCCGAACAGCCCTTCGCGGGGGATTAGAGTGAAGAACTCCATCCAAGCCGTGCGCGGAATGCACGATATCGTTCCGGCCGATACAGCATACTGGCAACACTTCGAAGCAAATGCACGCGAGGCTATTTCGGCCTATGGCTACCAGGAACTGCGCTTTCCCGTCGTCGAGAAAACGGAGCTTTTCTGCCGGGCGATAGGAGAAGCCACAGATATCGTCGAGAAGGAGATGTACACCTTCACCGACCGCAACGGTGATAGCCTGACGCTCCGGCCGGAAGGGACCGCAAGCTGTGTGCGCGCGGGTATTCAGCATGGCCTGCTGCACAACCAGGTGCAGCGCTTTTGGTATATGGGACCCATGTTTCGTCACGAGCGTCCGCAGAAGGGCCGCTACAGACAGTTTCATCAGGTCGGGATAGAAGCCTTTGGTATCGCCGGGCCCGAGATCGACGTCGAGCTGATCCTGGTTGCCGCTCGTCTGTTCGAGCGTCTCGGGCTGTCCGGCTTGCGTCTGGAGCTGAGCTCGCTCGGTTGCCAAGAGGAGCGGCGCGCCTATCGTACCCAGCTGGTCGAGTATCTGAGTGCTCGCAAATCAGCGCTGGACGATGACAGTCGACGGCGACTGGAGGCCAACCCGCTGCGCATCCTAGATAGCAAGAACCCCAGCATGCGCGAGCTGGTCGAGCAGGCCCCCAAGCTCATCGACACGCTGGGCGAGAGCTCGCGGCATCATTTCGACCAGGTTCGCTCCGCGCTGGATGCCGCGTCCATCGGCTACACGGTGAATCCGCGGCTGGTGCGGGGTTTGGACTATTACACGCACACGGTGTTCGAATGGGTCACCGACGAGCTGGGCGCTCAGGGAACGGTATGCGGCGGCGGCCGTTACGACGCTCTGGTCGCGCAGATCGGGGGCCGCCCGACCTATGGGGCCGGATGGGCTATGGGAATTGAGCGGATCATAAGCATGCTGCACGCGGCCGATTCCCGGGTGCCGCAAACCGAGCCCCATGCGTACCTCGCCGCGGTGGGCGCGGAGGCACGACAGTGCTGCACGCAGATTGCGGAGTCTCTGCGCAATGAGATTCCAGGGCTTCGTCTGGTTTTGGATGCGGCGGATGACGGATTCCGCAACAAGCTGAAGCGCGCGGACCGTAGCGGCGCGGCATTCGCGCTGCTGCTCGGGGACGACGAGGTGCGCGAGCGCCAACTCACGGTCAAACCGCTGCGCACCGGGCAGGCGCAGACGATTGTGCCACAGCAGGAAATCGCTGCCCATTTGGCGCGTAGAATCTAGCGAAAAGATGGCGTGCGCGACAAGGCATCGATACCCGCCGAGCAAGCGCGCGGCTAAGCGCGGCAGCATGCTAACATTTGCCGGTTAATGACATGGACTCGAAATTAGGCGGAACGACGCGTGGAAATCTACGACTCTGACAAGGAACAGCTCGAAGCCATCAAGAAGTGGTGGAAGGAGAACGGCCGCTCGATCACCATCGGCTTGGTTTTGGGCGTCGGTGGTGTCATCGGCTGGACCTCTTGGCTTGCGTATAGCAACGCCCAGGCCGAGAAGGCCTCGATCATCTACGAGCAGCTCGTGAACTACTCGGACGCTCAACAAATGACCCTTGCCGCGGAGCAGTCCGACCTCTTGATGCGTGATTTTTCAAAAAGCATGTATGCCAGCTTGGGCGCTCTGGTGCGTGCCAAGAACGCCTTTGAAGCCGGCGAGCAGGCCAAGGCCGAGGCTTATCTGCGCTGGGTGATGGAGAACGCGCCCGACGCCGGGGTGCAGAACATCGCGCGCATCAGGCTTGCCCGCGTTGTGCTAAACGACG
>CAJHYW010000105.1_pt1 | contig 57906 bp, 42 predicted proteins | sample 9198811 | NCBI WGS metagenome assembly CAJHYW01 (sample SAMEA7708378, study PRJEB35096) | sediment metagenome | biome: marine neritic benthic zone biome [ENVO:01000025]; feature: sediment [ENVO:00002007]; material: shallow marine sediment [ENVO:03000034] sea grass bed [ENVO_01000059] ...
CGTTCTTCTCCCGCGGTTTCCTCCCCTGGGCTTTCTCAAACACCTGCCCGTGCCTAATAATCAACGCTTCTGTGGGGCAGGTGTCTAAGAAACCTAACCAACTGCGGACGGAGCACCTTCTGAGAGAGAGGCGATCTGAGGGTCGGCTTTAGCCTCCATTGCTGCCCTTTGCTCGCTACCCCTCCACCACTCACGATAATATCGGCCACGACTGACCCAGAAATCCAATACCAGGGTCTTATTGTGGCTGAACAACCGGCACGTAAGCTCGCTGTCATCCTGCACGCCGATGTAGTTGGCTCTACCGCGCTCGTGCAGCTGAATGAGACCCTTGCGCACCAACGCATTCAAGATACTTTCCGACGTTTCTCTGAAACCATCAGTAGCCATAACGGAGTTGCGCACGAGATTCGAGGCGATGCGCTTGTCGCTGAGTTTGCTAGAGCTTCGGATGCCGTCGGTGCATCACTTGCTTTCCAGGTCGCCAACACCGCCCACAATGAAGAACTACCCGACGAGGTTTGCCCCGTGGTTAGAATTGGCATCGCCATAGGCGAGGTGGTGATTGCCGATAATACGGTGACCGGCGAGGGGGTTGTGCTGGCACAGCGATTGGAGCAATTGGCTGAGCCAGGAGGCGTGTGTATCCAGGGAGCAGCGTACGAGACTGTGCCAAAGCGCCTCCCATTCAACTACGACAGCTTTGGAGAGCAGACGCTAAAGGGGTTCGCAGAACCGGTGCGAGCCTATGGTGTTAGCTTGAAGGTGGGGGAAGGTATCCCGGCACCTGATTTAGTCGGCCAATTGGAGAAGCCGACATGGAAGCGTCCGGACAAGCCATCAATCGCCGTTCTTCCCTTTACGAATATGAGCGGTGACACCGAGCAGGAATATTTCAGCGACGGGGTAACCGAAGACATCATCACGGCACTTTCCTATTGTCGCGCCTTTCCGGTTATCGCTCGCAACTCCAGTTTCGCATTCAAGGGCTCGTTGGTACGGGTACAAGAAGTGGCCCAAGATCTTGGGGCACGATACGTACTCGAGGGCAGCGTACGCAAAGCAGGCAGCCGCATCCGTGTGACGGCGCAGCTAATTGACGGTGAGACAGGTCATCACCTTTGGGCGGAGAAATACGACCGCGCTTTTCAAGATATTTTCGATTTGCAGGACGAACTCACGCAAAGAATAGCTTCAACGGTGGAGCCCGAACTTGCCAAAGCGGAACTCCAGAAATCTGTCACAGGTCGGCCGGACGATCTGCATGCTTGGGACTTTTTCCTGCGCGGTATGGCATCGATACACAAAGAGACGATCTCAGACAATGCTGCGGCACGGGCGATGTTTCAAAAGGCGATTGATCTTGAGCCCGGCTACGGGGAAGCATGGGCAGGCTTGGGGCTAGGTTTTCTTCGGGACATTAGTCGTCATGGACAGGAAGTCCGCCAAGGACTGCTCGACAAAGGATTCGAGGCGGCGAGAAGAGCAGTCGAGTGCGACGATAGCTCAGCCCTGGCTCGTTATGTGCTGGGAACGGCCTACGTTTGGGCGGGCGAAATCGAACTTGGCATCGCCCAAGTAGAAGAAAGCTTGAAGCTGAACCCGTACTTTGCCCGTGCCCACATGGCCCTTGGCAACCGTCTCGACCTAGCCGGGCACACGGATTCGGGTATCGAAAAGATGGAGATGTCCCTTGAGTTAAATCCCCGTGATCCCGGACGAGCAGACTACATGGCGTACCTGGCAAGAGCGTACACCAGCAAGGGTGAGTACGAGAATGCCCTCAGTCGCATCGAAAAGGCTGTCAACTTACGCCCTCAGGACGCGGACTTACGTTACCGACTTGCCGTTTGCCTCGCCAATCTCGACCGAGCTAACGAGGCTCGGGCGGCGCTCGCTGAATGCGAAATGCTCCAACCCGGCTTGGTAGCCGAACGCTCATCTTGGAGACCCTACTCTGACGATGAGCGCAACGACCGATTTTTTAGAGGGCTGAGAAAACACGGCCTCATAAGCTAGGGCGCGAGCGGCCCCAGTACCTCAGAAAGCAGTCATCGAAGTATCAAGCCTCGGAGGGACCGCTGTGGGTCGAAAGTACCAGTTCGCTTTGACATGACATCTTCGCGGCAAACCGTTTAATTTGGTCGGCAAGTTTCGACCCACACTTGTGCTCTTCGTCTTCGAACTCGCGCTCGTCCTGCGCCAACCGTCTCCCCTAAGCTCTGGACGCGCCCAGAGCGAACAAACTGAATGAGTCGAAATTCATAGGGATACTTGGCTCGCGATTCTTAGATTGACCCACGTTGCCACGGGTTGATGAACAATAAGCAGGTCAATCGCCGTCTTTTCCCCACTATCAGGCTTCTTGGGCAGTGAATTTGCTGTCGTGGCAAACCATGATCCGGGTCAACGTGGCGCTACGCGAAGCGAACCATTATTCATCTATAGTGACCGCGACAAGAGTGACAAGACGTACCCTGCTTGCCGTAATGGGTATGTTGCTATCATGGGCTCATGCGACACAAACGAACACAGCTACTGCCGCTCAGCCCGTTGCGGATAAGCGGGTGAATCTGCCCCGGCCTATCAGCTTTGGTGGCTTGAGCATTAACGAGGCCTTGCAAAAGCGACGCTCGCTACGCCGTTATCGGGATGGGAAGCTCACTCTCGGAGAAGTTTCTCAGTTGCTTTGGGCCGCGCAGGGTCTGTCGTCGCGCGAGGGTTATCGCACTGCGCCATCGGCTGGTGCGCTCTACGGGCTCGAGATCCATCTCACGGTGGGCAACGTGGCAGAACTCGATGCGGGTGTATACCGCTACCTGCCGATAGACCACCAGTTAACACAACACGGTACGACGGACCAGCGCTCGAGTCTGGCGACGGCGGCCCTCGGTCAGGATTGGGTCGGGGACGGTGCAGCCATTCTGGTCGTTTCGGCGGTCTACGACCGCATTAGTGCTAAGTATGGGACGCGCGGCGTGCGCTACGCTCATTTGGAAGCCGGCCATGCCGCACAGAACGTGCTCCTGATGGCAACGTCGCTCAATCTCGGCGCTGTCCCCGTCGGAGCTTTTTACGACGCTGGGGTGGCAAGAATACTGAATCTAGACGAGGGCGAGCAGCCGCTTTACCTTATTCCAGTGGGGCGACGCTGAATGCGTGTCTGGCAGTAGGCGGTACCGGCCCGGCCGATTGCTTTACGCATGAACCTTCGGCAGCGTAGCGACTATGAAATTTGGCATCGATCGACTTCTCGCCGAACCTCCTTTGCGCGCGGCGCTTAAAGGCAGGCGCGTAGCATTACTCGCGCACCCCGCTTCGGTCACGCAAGACCTGAAGCATTCGCTCGACGGGCTAGCCGCATGCAGTGACATAAAGGTCGCCGCCGCCTTTGGTCCGCAGCATGGTCTGCGCGGCGACAAGCAAGACAACATGATTGAGTCGCCCAACTTCAACGATCCGGTGCATGGCATCCCGGTATTCAGTTTGTATGGAGAAGTGCGCAAGCCCACGGATGCGGTGATGGATACATTCGATGTCGTCCTGGTCGATCTACAAGATTTGGGTTGCCGCATCTATACGTTCAACACGACTCTGCGCTACGTCCTGGAAGCGGCGTCGAAACATGGAAAAGCAGTGTGGGTGTTGGATCGCCCCAATCCTGTTGGCCGGCCTGTCGAAGGCTTGACGCTGCGAAGCGGCTGGCAAAGCTTTGTTGGGGCTGGACCAATGCCGATGCGCCACGGGCTTACGCTCGGTGAGTTAGGTTTGTGGTTTATCAAGACGCTCAGGTTGGACGTCGAGTATCGCATCATCGAGATGCAAGGTTGGCAGCCCGATGCGGCGCCGGGATTCGGCTGGTCGCTTGGCGAGCGCATTTGGATTAATCCCAGCCCCAACGCACCGAATTTATGGATGGCGCGCGCCTATGCGGGCACGGTGATGGTCGAGGGCACGACACTCTCCGAGGGCCGCGGCACCACTCGGCCGCTCGAATTATTCGGCGCTCCCGACATCGATGCCCGGCGTGTCATGAAGGAAATGCACTCACTCGCGCCGCAGTGGCTACACGGTTGCCGCCTGCGCGATTGCTGGTTCGAACCCACATTTCACAAACACGTGGGCGAGCTTTGCAACGGCGTGCAGATTCACCCGGAAGGTCCCAGCTACGACCACCAAGCGTTCAAGCCTTGGCGAATCCAAACGCTCGCCTTCAAAGCGATTCGCCGTTTGTATCCGGGCTATCCGCTGTGGCGCGATTTCCCCTACGAATACGAGCACGGCAAACTCGCCATCGATGTCATAAACGGCAGTCCGTTACTGCGAGAATGGGTGGACGATGCGGCTGCGACGCCGCAAGACTTGGATGCGCTGACCATACCGGATGAACAGGCTTGGCTGAGTGAGTGCCAAGCACACCTGCGCTACTGAAGGACGGCGGACGTCAACAGGAAGTGCCGCCGCTGCTGTTAGAGGGGTTGACCGCATGGAGGCTCACAAATGCTTTTCAATTCACCTGCCCTCGATTAACCTCGGCGACAGATTCTTCCCGGCGGTTTAATCGAATGTCTGAAGCGCTTGTAACCAGGCTTGAATCGACCAGCATCAGCTATGTCAACGGGGTCATCCTGGTCCTGCTGGCGGGCGTGGCCTGGTCGTCGATGGGTCTTGGCATTCGTATGATCGGGGACGCCAATGTCTGGCAAATCCTGTTTTACCGCTCGATCGCGCTCGCAAGCTTCCTGTTTTGCATCATCACTTACCGCTCGGGTTTCAAACCCGTGGCGGTCATCAGAAAATCCGGATTAGCCGGCGCTATTGGCGGTGTCGGGCTGGTGTTTGCCTTTGCCGGCGGTATCTACGCAATTCAGACCACGACGGTAGCAAACGCGATGTTTCTGTTCGCGTCGGCACCGTTCCTGGCGGCTGTTTTCGGCTGGATCATATTGCGCGAAGATGTGCGCAAGGCGACCTGGGTGGCAATGATATTCGCTTCGATCGGCATCGCGATCATGGTGATCGACGGAATTTCAGCCGGGCAGGCGGCCGGTAACCTGAGCGCGATTCTGTCGGCCCTCGGATTTGCCGTTTTCACCATCGCGTTACGCTGGGGCAAACTCGAAGACATGTTACCGGCAGTATTTCTGGCCGGGATATTTGCGATTATCACGGCTGCCGTGACCTGCCAGGTGAAGGGTTACGGTTTCTCCGTACCGCGCAACGATATCCTGATTGCGTTATCGATGGGTGTTTTCCAGGTGGGCCTCGGGCTTACCATTTTCACGATAGGTTCGAAGGTGGTGCCTGCCGCCGAACTCGCGTTGCTGTCGATGACCGAGGTGTTGCTGGGTCCGATCTGGGTGTGGTTTTTCCTGGGCGAAACCGCCAGTTTTCATACCCTGTTTGGCGGCCTGATCCTGATGCTCGCGATTGCCGGTAACGCGGTTAGCGGCCTGCGCCGCAAACCGGTGCCGGTCATCTGATCGCGAGTAATTTTCTATACGACGGGTTTTTCATCAGCAGCGCGGTGAGACGGCGCCTAATAGGTCAATAGCGTCGATGGCCGAGAACCCTAGTATGAACATCGACAACACCTTGCTAAGATAAGCTCTTCTGGATTTGGAGAGACTCGGGTGGAAAACCGAGGATCGTTATATCGCGGCCCTTTCTATCTTCTCGCCGCCTACGTATTGTTTGGGTGCGCGACGGCCCCAGTTGCTACGCAAAGCGTACCCTCACACACGCAGCCAACGGACAGCGATAATCAGGTGCTGGCCGTCACCCACACTCTACTGGGCACGCCCTACCGATACGGTGGCGCGAGTCCCAATGGGTTTGACTGCAGTGGCCTCGTCCAGTATGTCTACCGCGAAGCGGGCATGGCGGTTCCCCGGACTGCGGCGGAACAGTTGCGTCATTCCCGCCGGGTGCAACTCTCCGAGCTGCGACCGGGGGACCTGGTCTTCTTCCGGTTATCGGGCCGCAAAATTTCGCATGTGGGCATCTATGTCGGTGGAGGCCGATTCATCCACGCGCCTTCGAGCGGGAAGCCAGTATCATACGCCCGTCTGGAGAACCCTTACTGGACAAAGCGCTTAGTCGCCGCCGGGCGATTTATCTGACAACCTGCCTCTAGCGGAACAGAAGAGCTGTGGGCTCGCAGTACTCGTTCCTCGCTGGACAGGGCCCGTCTGCACCCTGACCGCGTGCCGTCGACTTTGCTCCCCACCGTCCCTTGTATATAGACAGAGGAGGAATTTTCCATGTACTCACGTAACTCGAGCAGTCGCCGCCGACCGTTGCTTTGCGGCACAATCCTAGCAACCGCCCTGCTGTCTTCCGCGGCTCTCGCCGCCGAGGGTCCCGTGGTATGGGTGTCGTGGGGCGGGTCCTACGGAGCCGCCGAGCAGAAGTCGTACATCGACCCATGGATGAAGGCGACTGGGAACAAAGCGGTAATGGAGGACTATAACGGCGGCGTTTCCCAGATTCGCGCCCAGGTGGAGAGCGGAAACGTGGCTTGGGATATTGTAGCCATGATTCCTGGCGACATGTATCGCGCCTGCGAGGAGGGGCTGCTGGAGCCTCTGGACTCCACGGAGTTGGCGCCCGCCCCCGATGGGACGCCTGCTACGGAGGACTTCATCCCGGGCGCGCTAACCGAGTGCGGCATCGCGAACAATGTTTGGGCTACGGTCTGGGCCTACAGCCGGGACGCGTTCCCGGATAACGGGCCACAGAGCGTAGCGGACTTCTGGGCTGTAGAGCGTTTTCCGGGCAAGCGTGGCTTGCGCAAGAGCCCGGAGGTGAATCTGGAGTGGGCCCTGATCGCTGACGGTGTACCCCGCGACAAGGTCTACGAGGTGCTGGCCACAAAGGAAGGCGTTGACCGGGCGTTCCGCTCGCTGGATCGGATCAAGGCGCACGTTGTGTGGTGGGAGGCAGGCGCGCAGCCGCCGCAACTGCTCGCCGACGGCGAGGTCGCCATGACCAGCGCCTACAATGGCCGCATCTACAATGCAGTGAAGAACGAGAACCAGCCCTTCGCCATCGCCTGGGATACCCAGGTCTGGGATCTCGGACACTGGGTGATTGTCAAAGACGCGCCCAACCGCGAAAAGGCATGGGAACTACTGCGTTTCTCCACGACCCCGGAGCAGCTGCCGAAACTCACCGACTATTTGGCCTACGGTCCGCCACGGAAGTCATCTGCAACCTATGTGGATCCCGCGGTGGCGCCCCACCTGCCTTCACACCCGGGCAATATGAAGAACGCCATCGCATTCGACGTGGATTTCTGGGCCGACCACGCGGACGAGTTGTCGGAACGGTTCACCAACTGGCTCGCAAAATAGGCAGGGCCGGATTCTTTAGCGTCTCTAGTCCTGGGCCTCGCCGCGTTGCTGCTTCCCGAAAGCGGTGACTCGCTCGCTGTTTTGAGCGAGTAGCTCATCGATCAGCCTACTCATACGCCGATGGTGCGAACCTTCCCAATAGACTCTGTCGCATGCCGTGCACACGGCGAAACGCTCGTAGTATTTATCCGTTTCTTCGGGCACACGAGCAAGCACATCGGATTTGGGCACTACGCGAAGGACCGCGTTACATTCCATGCATCGCGTAAATGCGTTGATTGATCGATACAGGTCGAGACGTTCGACAATCTCGTGCAGCTGAGCTCGGGGCTCGATGGCACGAATGTAACAGCCGTGAGTTACGACCCGGTGCATGAGTAGATCGCGGTCACGGCTGAGTAACACGCGACGCTGCCCGGCTGAGAGGGCAGCGAGCTCCGTGTCCGTTAGACTCGCGTCAAATACGGTGTCGAATCCAAGCATGCGAAGATACTTGGCCAACGCACCCAAGTGCGCGTCGGCAACAAATCGCGTGCAGCGCAGCGGCTGGCTTCGGAGTTTGAGCAAGGGAGTCACGTCCTGGGACTCGAACTGAGGATAGACACTGATCTGGTCACCCTCTTGAACAACATGCGAGAAGTCAACCGAACGGCCGTTTACCAGTATGATCTCCACCTCAGTATGCGGCACACCGAGGGCTTCAATGGCATGTTTCACCGTGGCACCTTCTGCGCAGGCATAGGCGAAGCTGCACTTATGCCGCTCTCGCGACAGGAAGTCGTTGAGCTCCTCGTAGAAGCGAAATATCGCCTTCGCCATTAACGCAACCCATGGCTAGCCAGTTTTTCCGAGCGGTGATATCAGCGTTGGCGCATTAGTCGGACGTCTATCCTGTTCGTGTTGGGGTGCTAACCAGCCAACGCCGACGCCATAACAGCTTTAGCGAGATTTCTGGTAAGTTCCGACGAGTTCGGCTTTTGCAAGAATGTGTCCAGCCATCGCTGCTTCGAGCTCTCGCTTAGTCGGCGTACCCAGATCCTTCAAGACCGTGTCCAACGCGTAGAGCTTGTGAAAATACCGGTGACGGCCAATCGGTGGACAGGGTCCTCCATAGCCGGTGCGTTGCCAATCGTTAAGTCCTTCACCGGTTCCAGTGGCCAGATCACGCGGCGTTGCTGCTTCGGGCAAACCTGCAGTGTCAGGTGCAATGTTGTATAGCACCCAGTGAACCCAGGTCATCTTGGGTGCCGCGGGGTCCGGCGCGTCCGGATCATCCACGATCAATGCGAGGCTCTGAGTTCCCTTTGGGACGTTTGCCCACTCGAGGGGCGGAGCAGCATCGCTGCCCTCGCACGTATGGACCGCTGGAATTTCGCCCCCGTCCTGAAACGCGGGAGAGCTAAGGGTCATCGACACATTCGTTTCCGCACTCACGTAATCGATACCTACAGTGACGCTGCCCCCAAGGAGAGATATCGTCGTCACCACTAAGGCGCGCCAACTTGTCAAGCACCTGGCCACTGTGGTCAAAAAAGCAGCCTCGTCGGGTCCGGAGCAGCGATGGGCAGCTGATTCTAACAATACTTTGGCAGCACAGGAAAATGATAAAGCGCATTTTGGTTGTTAGACCAACAGTTGCTAGCCCCGATCGACTGATCCCGCCTTGGCCCGGACGAGTGGCGGCCTGCCCGCTGCGTCACCGACGTTAGCGAGAAGGTGGCCTTCTTCAAGCCACGGTGTCCTGGCGTGCTGACTGGTGGACTTTGTCTCCATGCTTTATGGGGATCTGTCTTCAGTCAAAGCGATCGCCTGGTTGCCGTTGTTAGCAGCGATGCTCCGCGGCGGCACCGTACAGCTCGATGTATCACCGACCCAGGGACCGTCATCCGACACCTGGCTTGTCTGGGTTGACGTCAGCGCGACGTCGGGCGCACTACCGGTGTAGTCGTTGGAGGAGAAGGCGGCGTCCGTCCCGCTGTCCCCAAAGCCGTCGTTGTCCGTGTCCGCGATGTCTAGGGTGCCGTTCGCGATTTCGGGCCAGATATTACCGGACAGGTCAACGGGGGCGTTGAAGTCAGCGTCCAGGGTGGTGCCGTCGAGGCTGGTGCAAGACACCTCGATCGAATCGAGCGCATTTGCGGCAGCGCCGTTCAACGCCACGGCTGAGGCCACGAAGTCGCTTTGGTGTATCTCGACAGACCGAGTGTTGTGCCGCAACGTAACGCCATATTCGTAACCCTCGGCCGACTGATTCTCGATGTGAAGGTCATACACCCTGCTCGCGAACGGCGTGGCCGTGCCGACCAGGATCGCATGCTCGGTGCTCTGCGCTGCCGACAAGCTGTTGTCACTGATGACGCCATTGCTCCCAGACGCATAGTGGATCGCGCTCCTCGGGACGGGAGGCGGAAAGATCGCCGGGTCGTATTCGATGGTGTTGCCCGCGATGTTGGCGGCGTCCGCGGTTACGTGGATCCCCACCACCGTCGCGTGGCGAATCGTGTTTTCGACGACTTGAGCATCCGGTGTGGCGGCCACCTGCACACCCGTGTAGACATTGGAGACCGTGTTGCGATGGGCGTGCACTGCCGTGCTGCTGGAAACGTCGATACCCGTCTGCAGCTCGTGTGTGTTGTTGTCCTCGATCTCTACGTCGCTGCTGTTACTCACGAGGACTCCTGTGCCGTACTGGGTGGCTGGTGATCCTGCGTCGAAGGCAGCGCTGGTAACGTCATTGTCGTCGACCAGCACGTTGTGACTGCCGAGCACCTGTACCCCGACGCCGTTGTTTCGCAACCGGATGACGTTCCTCTTGTCCACGCGGACTTGTCTCGGAATGACCCGCGGCTCGTCGTCCTGCACCAGATTGACGATCACGCCAGAATCGACCTCCGTGATCCAATTGTTGCTCACCGAACCCTGAGAATTCCCCGAGACGGTAATCCCCGTACCGGGTCCGGTGATGATGTTGGTCGTGATGTTCCTCGCATCCGGCAATCCCAGGCTGCTGCTGGACTGGATACCCACGCGTCTGGCGAGGATGAAGTTTCCGTAGATCTCGTTGAACTCACCCAGCGCTTCGTCGATGCCGATGTCGGTTTCTACATTGATGATATTGCCAAACACTTCGTTGCCGTAGGCACGGTCCTCCCGAGTCTCGCCGCCATCGGTCTCGTAGTGGATGCCTTCGATCGAGATCCCGATTGGTGTGGCGTCAATGATGTTGAACGAGATCGTGTTGTCCCGCGGCCGGCGGGTCGGTTTTGCTACCAGCTTGATAGCGGCGACCGACGCGCCAACATTGTTCATGACGTTTGCCGAAATCGTGCTGTCCACGACGGCACCACGTGCCCAAATACCCCGTCGCTCAGCTGCTTCGATGGTGTTGCGCAAAACGCTGGTTCCCTCGATGCCGTCAGGTTCCGCGGCGTCGAGCTGGATCCCGGTGTCAGTGCCGGTCACGGTGTTGTCCGAAACGACGCTGTAGTCACTGCCCACCAAGTGGATGCCGGTATCGAATGACTCCACGTCGCAGTTGCGTACGGTGACGCGGTCACGGTTCGAGTAGATACCGGTATGCGTGCCCGCATAGTCGCTTTCGCGGTTGCCTGCACCGGTGATGCTGTGTCCGGCGCAGTCCAGCGTGACATCGTCGGCCTCGACAATGACCGCGTTGGGCTCGAGCGGTTCCAGCGGGTGCTCCGGCTCATCGGGGCAAGCCACCGGTCCACTCAGTACGGTGTCGGTGTAGATACGCAAAGGGCACGCATCCGGTGTCACCACCAGACTAAATGCCTGGTCGCCGGAATCGATAGTGGTGAAGCTCACCGTCGCCGTCCACGGGCCGGTGGCCAGCGGCGTGCCGTTCGGGTCGATGACGAATACCTGTTCCACGTTGTTGACATGGTCGCGACACAGCAGGCTCATGCAGGTGCGCGCGCCGGCATTGGCTTGCGCCAGACGATCTGCGGGGGTATTGCTGGTCAACAGAGTATCAAGCGGGAAGTAGATTTGCGCACCATCGGGGTCGGTGACCAAGAGATTCAGGTCGTTGATAAGGGCCTCGGTTGCCGAGCGCGACGCCGGCTTGTCATCCCACACGAGCGTTACCTTGAAGCCATACACGGTGCCGGAGACGTCGAACTGATAGCTGTCCGTAGCATTGGTCTCACCGACGGAACCCTCGTATACGTACTCATCGTGGTGCAACGCGACGCGCACCGCGGAGGCGGCATCCACCAGCCCCCAGCCATGGAAGTAGTCCGGGCCCCAAGGACCGACATCACGCGCCGTGTGCAACACGATGGCCTTCACGGTCGACGGCGGCACGTCCACCGGTGTGCGAGCAACGTTTGCGTTCTGAAACGCATCCATCACCTGGCCGACGATGCCGGAAACGACCGGTGCCGCTGCGGACGTGCCGGTGAACTGGGTGTACGTGAACCGCCCGCTCGCTTCGTCGAAAGTAGTGGTCATGACTCCATCGCCCGGAGCGACGACGTCCGGCTTCAACCGGCCATCTTCGGCCGGGCCTACGGCGCTGGATGAAACCAAGGTGTCCAGGGCGAAATCCCAGTTGCCGACGGCGATGTCGTTCTTTGGAACCGGATGAGGAAGGCTGTCCAGACTGTCACGCCGGCAGGGGCCGTGCTTTGCGGCCTTGTCCGCGATCTCCGGGTTGGGGTCATCTGGGTCCAGTGCCAGCGTTCCGAATTGGCCCCGTGTGTTACCCACGGCGCGAACCACGGAGATGCCAACCTCGTGCACACTACGGTCGTGATGCCGTCCTTCTTTACGGTACTCCCCGAGACGGTTGCAGTTTTCGCCGGGTCCGTTCGAGTAGTTGAACACCACGGCGTCCAGGTGCTCGCGCGCCTGACGCGGGAACCCCAGATAGCGGTGTAGTGACGTCGCAGGAAATGCAAACGCCGAGTAGTTGACCAGGACGGCCTCGGGTAGGAACCCCTTGTTAGCCGCGTTGTCGTACCCATCGCCGATCATGATCCCGGCCACCTCGAGGTTGTGATCATCGAACTCGGGCGAGCCCGTGCTATCGGCGACAACACGCTGGACCATGTCCGGGTGCTGTGCGGGGGGCAATGGCAGCAGGCGGCCTTCCATCATGCCGACCGTGAGCCCAGCGCCGTCGAAACCATGCACGCGGTTTACGAGATGTGCCCGAGTCTCGACAAAGCTCGCGTCGTCACGGTTACGGACATCGCCGGGGACATCATCGATCCAGAGCACCGCGTCGCTGTTCGCCAGCCTCTGCACATCGCTGTAGTCATTTACTCGGACAAACCGCTCGTTCCCCTCCGCCAGGGTGATTTTCAGTCCGAGCTCGCGCAGCAGGTCAGAAATTCGTTGGGCGGAGACGTCGTCGAAAAAATCGACTGAATAGACGAGTGAGCCGTCGGTCTGTCGTTCCGTGGGTGCGCCGCGGGCCGCGCGCACGCTCCGTGCCATGCGGTCGTCGGGTTCGATGGCGCTTATGCCGTGGACAAACGGCAACGCCGCGATCCTTTCGAGCGCGCGCCTGTTGCCGGGCACGGTCGCGTAATAGGTGTAGTGCGGCAGGTACTCCCAGAGTCTTACGCCCGCGCGGACGAGTCGGGTGCGCTGGGCCCGGGTAAGCACGATACCATCGGCGTCCCGGGTGATATGCAGAAAGACGTGACGTCGCGTCCCGGTCAGGTCGAGCGCCGGGTCGATACCGCGCGTTGGCTCGAAGGTCCGGGACTGGATAAACACGTAGCGTCCCAGCGCATCGCGCAGACCCTCACCGCAAACCAGCGGTTGCTGCTGGTCGTTCCCCGCTCGGTTTGGAATGGTCGGGCAGTTGTCGAGCGCATCGGCTACGCCGTCCAGATCACGGTCTACGCCCGCAGTGAGTAGCGGCGCGTTGCCGGATGCGGTCACGCCGGCCGCGGCGAGCGGCCGCTGCAGCAGCGTGGCACTTGCTATACAGGCGACAAGCGTTGCCACCGCGGACAGCGTCCCGAGATTAGGCCGGTCCAAGCGCTGCAGCCGGTCGTGATTGCACATTGGTTCTAGGGTTGAAATCGCGCCGACGGATGCGCGTGAGTGCGTGTTGCAAGTTTCCATTGATCACACCTTCGCTCGAGTAATGCGACGCACCGTGGCCAGCGAAACGAATGCCCGCGAGGGGGCTTGTATCTAGAGCGCCGTCACTCGGTGGGTCGCGGTTGTGTCTGCACCGTCACCGTAGAATCCGGAGCAGGAGACCGCAGTGAGAAATGTCACTGCGGCGAGCACGCGGTATGCACGGGGCCAGAGCACGCCAAGCGGGTCATTTTTCTGAAAGCGATCACAAGACTTCGCCGCTCGACAAAGAGCGAATGTCTCGAGCGGTATTGCGTATTGTCACCGTGATGCAAGGCTTCAATGTCTCGCAGGCTTAGTGTGAAGCGATAACAAACCGACGAGGCATGGCTTATGATGGCGCGCGCAAAGCGATGGCGGTGATAGTTGGGGCGGTTCTTTTTCATCTGCCCAATATCTCGCTATTGCGTTCCTGTGACGAAACCTCACCAGGTCCGGAAGGAATTTCTCCGCTTGGACGTTCAGTCCGTACCTTCTGAATCTCATTGCGTACGTTCTGCATATCTTTGACTGGAGGTGATGGAGGCTCTGACGAAGCAGTAGCGGCTGAACCCGCGGCGCTGGGGCGGGTTAGCGTCTTCAGCGCGGCGCTTGCAGCAGAGCCAGCGGACGCCGCCGCCTCCCTTCTGTCTCCAACTGCCTTACAATGACGCGGCCCCTAAGCCGGTATCTCGAAAATGGAGCGCGACGAATCAAAGCGAAAGAGCATCGGTGATCTCTCGCCCGAGACCGTCACTGCCCAGGCGCTTGGCCGGGTGGACGAGACGACCCGGGCGCTCGTTCCCCCGATTCACACCTCGGCCACCTACGAACGCGACCCGGATGGCGGCTACAGCTCCGGGCGGGGGTACTCGCGTCCGCACAACCCGACCTACGACGAGCCCGAGGATCTGCTCGCGCATCTGGAAGGAGGCCGTGACTGTCTGCTGCTCGCCTCCGGGATGGCCGCGTGCACGACGGTGTTTCAATCGTTGTTGCCCGGCGATCATGTGGTCGCACCCCGCGTCATGTATTGGGCGCTCAGAAAGTGGCTGGTCGAGTTCGCCATGCCGTGGGGGCTTGATGTGGAGTTCGTGAACACGGGCGACCGCGACGCGTTGGCGGCCGCAATGCGGCCCGGCCAAACGCGGCTCGTTTGGATTGAAACCCCGGCCAACCCGACGTGGGATGTTACGGACATCGCGTTGGCGGCCGAGGTTGCGCATGGCGTACGCGCGCGCCTCGCGGTCGACAGCACGGTTGCCACACCGGTCTTGACGCGGCCCATCGCCCTCGGTGCCGACCTCGTCGTCCACTCGGCCAGCAAGTATCTGAACGGTCACAGCGACGTGGTCGCGGGGGCAATCGTCTGCGCCAAAGAAGATTCCTTCTGGCAACGCGTGCGTGCCTGGCGGCGCGACGGTGGCGCGATGCTGGGTCCCTTCGAGGCGTACTTGTTGCTGCGTGGCATGCGCACCTTGTTTGTAAGAGTCCGGCGTTGTTGCGAAAGCGCGATGGCCATCGCCCAGCATTTCCAGCGGCATCCACTCCTGCGTGCCGTGCTCTATCCCGGTTTGGCAGACCATCCCGGACACGCGTGCGCTTCCCGACAGATGGAAGGCGGGTACGGTGGCATGCTCTCGATACGACATCGCGACGGGGAGTCGGCGGCGATGTCGGTGGCGGCGCACGTTCGCGTGTTCAAGCGTGCGACCTCGCTCGGTGGAATCGAGAGTCTGATCGAGCACCGGGCCAGCATCGAAGGCCCCTCGACCCCGGTACCGGCGGACTTGCTTCGTCTATCGATTGGTCTCGAAGACCCTGCGGATCTTATCGCCGATCTCGAGCAAGCATTGGAGCGGTCCGTGGCTGGGGCGCGAGCCGAGGCCGGAGCCTCCGCACATCCAGAGGCACCGCCCGATCAAGCCGGTGGCGCAGGCGACGAACCCACGGCGGAGCTCGAGCGACTCATCGAGCGACAGCTTCGCCCGCTGGTCGTGGAACGAGGTGGCGACCTGGCCCTCGCGGGTTTCGCCGATGGCATCGTCGAGCTCACGTTCTCCGGCTCGCCCGGCGCCACGATTCCGATCGAGAAAGAGATCCGTAACCTGATTCGTCACTATCTGCCGAACGTCACCGATGTCCGATTGGTCGGCGGGCGATCGGCAGAGTATGCGGAGCGAGATGCGCAGTACGGCTCGCCGGACCAGCGGCTACAACATCTCCTGGACGAACGGGTCAATCCGGCCATCGCGGCTCACGGCGGCGCCATTAGCTTGATGAGCGTGGAAGTCGGCACCGCGCGCATCCGGTTCGAAGGCCGCTGTATAGGATGCGCCATGGCCGACGTGACCTTGAGACAGGGGGTCGAGGTGATGGTGAAGACAGCGGTCCCCGAAATCATCGACGTCGTCGACACGACCGACCACACGCAAGGCACCGACCCGTACTTCAAGACCAAGAAAGGTTGAGCCGCGGCCGGAAACGATCCATCGACGGACGCCATTTGCTCGAGCGAGAAAGCATGCAGCGGGTCCTCTTGTTGGTTCCTTCGTCGTCGTACCGGACGCCGGATTTCTTGTCGGCCGCGCGACAACTCGGGGTGGAGGTGACCGTCGGCTCGAATCACAAGCAGGCGTTGCAAAAATATTCGCACGGTCAAACCCTCGCGCTCGATTTCGAACCGGTCGGTGAAGGCGTCTCGCAGATTCTCGCCCACGCCCGGCGCTACCCCTTTAGCGCGGTTGTCGCGACGGACGACGAGACGACCCTGTTGGCGGCGACTGCAGCCAGGCGGCTCGGGCTACCCGGCAACGACCCGCAATCCGTTGCACCCACCCGAGACAAGCACCGGTTTCGTCAAGCGCTTGCCGGCGCTCGTGTTCGCACACCGTGGTTCAAGCTCGTCGACCTGCGCGAAGACCTGGCGACGAGCGCGAAGACGGTGACCTATCCGTGTGTCTTGAAGCCGCTCAACCTCTCGGCCAGCCGTGGCGTGGTCCGGGTCGACAACGAGCCGGCGTTCGTCGCCACCGCAAAGCGCGTCGCATGCATCTTGAGAGCAGAAGGAGCGCCGGCCGATACCCGCTATGCGCGCTCGGTACTGGCCGAGGCTTTCATCCCCGGACGGGAGGTGGCGCTGGATGGTCTGCTCACGGACGGGGTGCTAAAGCCGCTCGCCCTGTTTGACAAGCCCGACCCACTCGATGGTCCGTTCTTCGAGGAAAGTCTTTATGTGACCCCATCCCGCTTGCCCGACGCGCTGCAACGCGAGTTCGCGGCCGAAACCGCCCGCGCCGCGTCCGCGCTGGGGCTGAGACACGGCCCGATCCATGCGGAGCTGCGTATCAACGATGAAGGCGTCTGGGTCATCGAGCTTGCCGCCCGCTCCATTGGCGGACTGTGCTCGCGCGCGCTCGAGTTCGTGCCCGGAATGACCTTGGAGGCGCTGGTCTTGCGCCACGCATTGGGTCTTCCAACCGACAATTTTGCACGCGAAGTCGACGCGGCCGGGGTCATGATGATCCCGATTCCACGCGCTGGCCGCCTGCGGGCCATCCACGGGCTGGACGCTACCCGCAGCGTTTCGGGGGTCGTCGATGTGACGCTGGGCGTCTCAACGGGCGCGATGCTGGTGCCACTCCCGGAAGGCGGGCGCTATCTGGGGTTCATCTTCGCCAAGGCCGGGGCGCCGGACCAGGTCGAGACCGCCCTGCGGGAAGCGCACCGGCGGTTGCGCTTCGACATCGAGCCTTGCTCCGTCCCACCCGCGGGTAGCGTCTCGGCCATCCGCGGAGGGCTCTGCGAATCGTAGGTGTTCTTGAGCGACTTAGCTCCACATCTTTGTGGACGTGGTTGCGGTTGACTCGTCAGCCGGTCGAAAACTAGTCTGGCGTCAATCGAAAACAGTCGGGCGGGCGCCATACCCAATGACCATCAATGTTCAAGACCCCCGGATGGAACGGGTCGTCGACTCGGCCGCGGCGCGGCAAGTCATCGCCGAGACATTCGAGTTCATCGAAGGCCCGGTCTGGCATCCGGCCGAGAAACACCTGACGTTCAGCGACATACCGGGGAACAGACTGTATCGTTACGCCAATGGCGAGATAAGCGTGCATCGCGAGCCGAGCAACATGGCAAACGGCAATACCTATGACCGCCAAGGCCGCATGCTGAGCTGCGAGCATGCCACCAGCCGTGTCGTCCGCGAAGAAGACGGCGAGCTGGTCGTCGTCGCGAGCCATTACGATGCGAAGGAGTTGAACAGTCCCAACGACATCGTCGTCGGCACGGACGGGACGGTGTTCTTCACCGACCCCACGTACGGCCGCGAGGGTGGCTACGGTGTGGAGCGTGACCTCGAGCTCGATTTCCGCGGTGTCTATCGGATCGCTCCGGATGGCGCCTTGACGTTGCTCGCCAAGGACTTTAACCAGCCCAACGGGCTCTGTTTGTCGCTCGACGAGTCCGAGCTCTTTGTCGCGGACACGCCGAATGCGCACGTGCGGCGCTTCCGCTTATTGGACGGCGGGTTGGAAGGGGGAGAGGTTTTCTGCGAGTCCCCGGAGCCGGATGGTTTGAAGGTCGATTCGACGGGCAATCTTTATACGGGCGGTCCCGGCGGCGTGTACGTCTATGATGGCGGCGACGGGGTCTTTCTCGGTGTCATCGAGACCCCTGACTTTTGTGCAAACTTCACCTGGGGTGACGACGACTACCGGTCGATGTATCTGACCGCGTCGAGGGGGCTTTATCGAGTGCGTGTCAAAATTCCGGGGCGGCCGCTGTTTTAGCGTGCGACATCCAAAGACTTCAGGAGACCCAAGAAAGTCCCGAGAAGTCTCGGGATGAAAGCTCGAGAAAGCAGTCCGAACATGGCGTAGGTAGAGCACGCGTACAACCGTGTTGGCGCCCATCGCCGAGTCCCTCTGCCCGAGCAGCGCCGAGTGAGGGCGGTTTCGAAGAAATCCCTCACGTGAGGGCGGACCTAAAGTAAATTCGAGGAAATCCCCCGGCGGGGGCGAGCCGGTATACTGTCCCGCTTTACGAATCCGCGAGGAACACGCATGTCCGTCCACGCCCTTTCTCCTTCCGGGGCGGCCGACCCGGTCGCGCAGGCCCGTATCGATCTGGCCGCGGCCCACCGGCTCGCTGTGCTGCACGACCTCGACGAGGGGATCGACAATCACTTTACGGTGACGGTGCCCGGTCACGAGGACCGCTATCTGGTCCTGCCCTTTGGGTTGCATTGGTCCGAGGCGCGGGCGAGCGACATGGTCGTGTTCGACGACGCGGGCAACACGCTCGAGGGCGAGGGTGTGGTGGAGCTGTCGGCGCGTTGCATACACGCGCCCATCCACCGTATCACCGGTGCGCAGGTCGCCTTGCACACGCATCAGACGTGGGCGCTGGCGCTCAACATGCTGGACGACAATCGGCTGGTGACGGCGAGTCAGAGCGCTGCCTTTTTCCACGACCGTATTGCCTATGACGATACCTACACCGGGACGGCGGACTTTCCAGAGGAAGGCGAGCGCCTCGCGGCGCTGATCGGTGGCAAGCAGGTCGTGTTCATGAAAAACCACGGCGTGCTCGCGGTGGGGGAGACGGTGGCGCAGGCCTACCGGCGGCTCTACATGCTGGAGCGTGTGTGCCGGGCTCAGATTCTCGCGATGAGCACCGGGCGTGCGCTGGCGCCGTTGGCTAAAGACGTTATCGTGAGAGTGCAGATACCGGCGGAGCACGAGGCCCACGACCGCGGCGAGCGCGAGCGGCTGTTCTTCGAGGCGATGAAGCGCGTGCTCGACCGCGAGCTCCCGGGTTACGCGGACTGAGGGGAACGCGTCTGTCAGACGCTGATGGAAAGGTCCAGGACCCTGGGGGAGCGTAGGCAAAGGCGACCGCTATAACCGGATGTGGCATTTCCCACAGCATTCCTCGGTGGTCTCTGTAAGTTCCTAAGCGCTCGGTTGGATTAGTAAACGTAGGCATACAACGTTTTCCGTAGGTATGGAGTACCGATGAGCATATGGCGTCACCGGCTGTGAAGCTTGCGCGTGCACGAAGTAAATCGCTGGTAGGGAGCGTTCGGATTTACCAAGTCAGCGGAGGCTCTGGCGAGATGAATAATGATGGGCATCGCACTGAAGTTAACGGCACGACCCAGAGAGGGGGAAGCGCTACTAACGCATGCACAGCCATCAGTGTTGATGTTCTAGAAAATCTAACAGATAAGAGCGGCCGCGAAAAAGGTAGCGGGCGCCTGGCGGCGTCATCGGTGAAATTGGTCACGGCTGCGGCTTCGAGCCATAATGTGAGTCCGTTGACAACACTTCTACAGGGAACTTCGCGGGGACGCGTAGACATGGAACCCGAGCGATTGCCGCGCAAGCTTGCTGCGATTCTCTATGCGGACGTCGCGGGATACAGTCGACTAACCGGTGATGATGAGGAGGGCACTCACCGCGCGGTCAGCGCGTATCTGGACCTTTTTACCGTTTGCATAAGGCGTCATCATGGGCATGTCGGCCACTTTGCCGGCGACGCGGTGCTGGCAGATTTCGACTCCGCTGTGGACGCACTAGAGTGCGCATTGGAAGTACAGCCAACCATTAAGCAACGAAACGCAAACTTGCCTTCTTGCAAAAGGGTGGAGTTTCGAATTGGAATCAATCTAGGCGACGTGATCGTCGATCGGGGTGAGGTGCACGGAGACAGCGTGAATGTGGCTGCCCGCCTAGAGAGTCTTGCCCACCCGGGCCGTGTTTGCATTTCCGATACAGTTCGAGCGGCGGTCGGTAACAAGCTGCCAGTGACCTATGAGTCCATGGGTGAGCAGCATGTCAAGAACATCCAGGAACCGGTAAAGGCTTATCACGTTAAGTTTCTGACCGGCGCCGAGTTACCAAAGGAGCCGCTCGAGACACTGCAACCTATGCGATTCGGGACCGACCATCGGCCCTCCTTGATCGTGCTTTCATTTAAGAACCTCAGTAACGATGACAGCCAGCAGTATTTTTGCGACGGGCTCACCAATGACCTCACAACCGACCTTTCCAGATTCTGGAATCTCGATGTTGTATCGGCGCCTGCCGCGTTTCCGTTTGACGGGAAGACGATTGTCGCAAGGCAAGTCAGTAGAGAACTGAAAGCGCGTTATCTTTTGGAAGGTAGTGTACGGAAGATGGAGGACCGAGTCCGAATCAATGTGCAATTACTTGAGGGGGAAACGGGACGCCATATCTGGGCGGAACGCTTTGACCGTAATGTCAGTGATTTACTTGCCGTCCAAGATGAAATCATTCAGGCGATTGTCGTGTCGCTGTCACTCAATGTAAGTACGCTCGAGAAAGAACGAGCAATGCGACGCGAACGGATCGATGCGGATGCTTATGATGCCTACTTGAAGGGCTTTTACTTGTGGCAGAGACATCTAGAGAAGGAGGAGTCCTTTGCGAGTCTGCTCGAGGCACAGAGATGGCTCAAGGTGGCGACCGAGTTGGAGCCGGACTTCTCCCGGCCCTGGGGCCTTTTGACGTATACCTACGTCTGGGGGTGGCGATACTGGTGGTTCGGCGATGATGTGCTTGAGAAAGCACGCCAATACGCAGAAAGAGCGCTCGATCTGGATCCATTAAACTACGACAATCATTGGGATGTTGCCTACTACTATTTGACGCAGCGAGAATTCGATCTCGCGTCGCGCGAATATAGCGCCGCGCGGCGATTGAACCGCAACGACGTGCTTCTTCTACTAGAGACCGCCGAGCTGCACTGCTTTCTGGGGGAGCACGCGCGCGCGACGAAGATAGTAGCAGAGGCGATGGCGCTCAATCCCTATTATCCGGATCACTATGCGGTGTCTCTTGCCTGGATCCACTACTTTATGTCGAACTACGAGAAGACCTTAGAGTTACTGTCCAGCGTCCGGCATGTCACTATGGACGTCCTGAAGTATTCAGCGGCCGCATATGCCCAACTCGCTGTCCAATACCAACTAGCAAAAAAACGGAAGCGGGCGGCAAACGCCGAGACACAGGCGAAGGAGAGCCTTCAGGCTTTCTTGCGGCGGCGACCAGACTGGACACTTCAGAAGGAAAGGCGGTTGGCATCATTTCGCAGACGGGAGGACGAGGAGCATTGGTACGAGGGCCTTAAGAAGGCAGGACTCAAAGAGGAATAGATGATTCCTCGCAAGCCACAGACACGGGCTGTTAGGCATTTATCAGCCTCGCAAGCGACCAGACTATTTGAAATAGCGCGCTGCGAGAAAGGGGGACTATCATGATTGGTGGTACTAAGAATGAAAACGTTTTCCAGCTATGGAAAAAAGGCGTGCGCGCCATGCTTCTTCCATACAACGAAGCCGACATGAACACAGCGGAGCAGTGCTTCAGAGAGGCGATTGAGTTCGAAGCCACGCAGCAAACAGGAAAGCCTACTACCTTCGACCAAGCGCGCGCAGCGGGTTTGGGGTATCCGCGAGCCTGGAGTCGTTACGGATACGTCAAAATGACGCGCTACATTGAAGGCTGGGAGGGTCCGGAAGCGTTGAACGATGCAGACGAGTTTACGGCACGGGCAGTCCAGCTGGACGACACAGACTACGATGTGCACTGGGATCGCGCCTTTTTCTATCAGATGGTGGTCAATGGTCAGCCGAAGATTGACTTCGACCAGTCACTGAATGAGTACGCAAGGGCGCAGGACTTGAACGACGGGAACGAGGAACTGCGGGTCGAAGCGGCTGAGGTCTACGTTAGCATCGGGGACCCCGACACGGCGCTGGCCGATCTGCGTCGAGCCGGACGAGTTATAAACCATGAATGGTATTGGTGGGATGTGGCCTGGGCATACTACTACAAGGCCCGCCTTGACCCAGCGTACTATGATGTCGCTCTCGAGCAGTTCCGGTCTATGCATTGGCAACCGGGGGACCCACGCTACGTGTTCGATGGTCAGCTGCTCAAAGCCGCTATTCATGCGCAAAAAGCCGAAATTCACAAGACGAATAATAACGCCAAGCGACAAGCGTCGGAGGAACAGCTGCGCGATGTGGCGATGATGCATTTTCGGGCAAAGAAGGACCATCCGTCGATGCGCGACGGCCGCGGCGGTACCGAGTGGAATCTGAATGACGAAAGGCGCGCACGACGGTTCGCTTCTCCGGAAGCCGATGCCGATAGGGAGCATTGGTTGAAGGGATGTGCATTGGCTGGCCTAAAGTAACCCTGAGCTTTCGTGCTGGTCCATCAAAAAGAGTTTGATGCCAACAAAAGAGAGCGGGTGTCAGCAGGCAGACCAAGCTACGAGCACCTGACGCGTCGTTTTCGTTGGCGGGTGCCACCGCGATACAACATCGCTGCCGATGTCTGCGATCGTTGGGCTCGCGACGACACCCGGATTGCGCTTGTTCATAAGTCTATAGACGGCGCTGTCCGGGCTTATGGATTCTGGGAAATCCAACGTCAGGCGAACCGGCTTGCAAACGCGCTGGCTCACTGGGGGGTCAGTCGCGGTGACCGCATAGGGATCCTCCTGCCGCAATCGCCCGAAGCCGCCGTGTCACACATGGCGGCGTACAAACTCGGGGCGATTGCGGTTCAGTGTGCTTTGGTACTCGGGACAGAGGCACTGCGGTATCGATTGTCGCACTGTGGGGTACGCGTATTGATCACCGACCAGACCGGGGCCAAGAAAGTATCCCTCATCGTAGACGAACTCCCTCAAGAGCTAACTCTCGTAGTCACCGACGAACCGTTCGAGAACGCGAAAGATTTCCACCGAGAGCTGGCGAAGGCGTCCGATGAGTACGCTACTGTACAAACGGCGTCCTCTGACCCCGCCTTCATGATCTACACCTCGGGCACTACCGGTGAACCCAAAGGCATCCTTCATGCGCATCGAGTATTGCTCGGACACCTCCCCGGGGTGGAGCTCACACACAACTTCTTGCCCCATGCAAGCGACCTCGGCTGGACTCCATCCGACTGGGCGTGGATAGGTGGTCTCGGGGATATCCTGCTTCCGTTTTGGCGGCACGGCTTACCGGTCCTAGCATGGCGACCGGCCCAGTTCGACTCCGAGGAAGTGTTGCATACTCTCGCCGAGCTCCACGTGCGCAACATCTTTGTAACGCCGACAGCCCTTCGCCTATTACAACAGTCGGGTTCGCAGCCGTCATGTAAACTAGCTCTTCGCTCCATCGGCTGCGGTGGTGAACCGTTGACTGGGGAACTCGCTGCCTGGAGCGAATCGACATTGGGCACCGGGGTCAATGACTCGTACGGCCTGACAGAGTGCAATCAGGTCGTGGTGAATACTGAGGCGGTGCCACCTCAGAGACATGGCTCGATCGGTAGAGCGGTGCCGGGGCACCAAGTCGCGATCGTCGATCGAACCGCAGCGGTGCTACCCCCAGGAAAGACTGGAATCATCGCCATCCGCCAGCCGGATCCGGTCATGTTTCTGGGGTATTGGTCTGAGCCCGAGGCGACCTCGAGAAGTTTCGTCGGTGAGTGGTTTCTGACCGGTGATTTAGGGCAGCAGGACGACGACGGCTTTTTCTTCTACGAGGGGCGCGGCGACAATCTGATCGTCACCAGTGGTTATCGGATTGACCCGTATGAGGTTGAGGCTTGTATTCGGAGTCATCCGTCGGTATCGATGGCTTTGGTCGCGGGTGACCCGGACAAGATGCGCACGCAGGCGGTGAAGGCGCTAGTTGTTCTTGAAACAAGTAGCGCTCCTTGCGACGCGTTGACCCGCTCTATCCAAGCTTACGTCAAGGAACGGCTTGGGGCACACGCCTATCCAAGGGAGGTCACTTTCGTTGATGAGTTGCCGCTCACCTACAGCGGCAAGGTGAAGAGAACAGACGTACGTTGATTCGCAGCTCGCGTGGCGCCGGCGTGTGAGGGGGAGGCGGTATCGCTGCCGCTCAGCGCATGTTTCCCTTGAGGATGCCTTCGACCGTAAGATCGGCCATGAAATGAAGGACCAAACTTCCGAAACGCCGAAGAACCGGGACATCCGACAAATCCGCGGCTCAGTTCTGCAAGCGTCGACCCCTGGTCTGCCGCGCGTGGCGATGACGCCTGCATGAAGATTGCGGTGGTCGGGACCGGGGCCATGGGGTCGGTCTATGCCGGTTTGCTGGCCGTTGCCGGCAACGAGGTGTGGGCCGTCGATGTGTGGCGCGAGCATCTCGATGCCATCGAGCGCGATGGTCTCCGTGTGGAGGGCAAGAGCGGCGACCGCGTCGTGCACGGTATCAAGACTGCACGGGACGTGGCAGAAGCCGGGGTCTGTGACCTTTATATCGTCGCCACAAAGGCATCCGGGGTTGCCGCCGCGGCCCGCGCTATCGCCCCCGAGATGGGGGAGCGCTCGCTGGTGCTGACCATCCAGAACGGGCTCGGCTCGGGCGAGCGCATCGCCGAGCACATGCCCAGCCAGAACGTGCTGTTGGGCGTCGCGGATGGCTTTGGCGCTTCGATGAAAGGCCCCGGCCATGTGCACCACAATGCGATGAACCTGATACGCATCGGCGAGATGGGTGGCGGTGTGTCAGAACGCCTGGAGGCCGTGGCACAAATCTGGCGCGACGCCGGGTTCGACGTGAAGGCGTTTGCCAACATCGACCAGCTCATCTGGGAGAAATTTGTCTGCAACGTCGCGTTCAGCGGTCCGTGCACCGTGTTCGGCTGCACCTTGGGTGAGCTGATGGACGATGCGGGGGCGTGGGCGGTCGCGCTTGCCGCCGGGCAAGAGGCCTATGGGCTTGGCCAAGCGATGCGGGTGGATTTTTCCTTTGACGACCCTGTCGCCTACATCACCGCCTTTGGCGCCAAGATGCCACACGCACGCCCGTCGATGCTGCTGGACCACCTGGCCTCACGGCCCTCGGAGATCGACGCCATCAACGGCATGGTGCCGGTCCTCGGCCGCAAGCTGGGTCTGCCGACACCGGTCAACGACACGCTGACCGCGGTCGTCAGATTCAGGGAAGTGCGCTTTGGCACGGACAGTGATGCTAAGCCGCGGGGTGGCACGTGAAAATCGTGAGCTTCATGGCCGCCGGGGGCACCGCCTACGGTGTGGTCGCCGCGGACCAAGACCGGGGCTTGGGGCTCACCGTGCCGGCTACGCGCTTCATGGCCCGCTATCCCACGCTCAGGTCGGTGCTAGATGCGGGCGCGCTGGCCGGTCTGCGCGAGGAAACCAGCAGCGTAGCGGCCAGTCTAGCGCTGGACGACGTTCATCTGATCCCACCGCTGCACGACGCACGCAAGGTCATCTGCGTTGGCATCAACTACCCGAAGCGGGATCCGCTGGACAACCCCGCGCCGCCGCCCCAGCACATCATCTTGTTCGCAAAGCTCGATGGGACCCTGGTCGGTCACCGCGAAACGCTTGAGCTGCCGCCACCCCCGGCCGACAGTAGCTTCGACTACGAGGGCGAGATTACGCTCGTGGTCGGCCGGGCCGGTCGCCACATCGCCGAGCGCGATGTCTTCAATCACATCGCCGGTTACACCATAATGAACGACGGCTCGGTGCGCGAATGGCAAAAGCACTCGGTCCATGCCGGCAAGAATTTCTCGCGTTCGGGCGCGTGCGGGCCGTGGATGGTCACCGCCGACGAGATTGCGGACCCGCGGCGTATCACGCTGCAGACGCGGCTGAACGGGGATGTGGTCCAGGAAACGACGGGCGCGGAGATGATTTTCACTATCCCCGAGCTGGTCAGCTACATCTCAAACACCATCGAGTTGTTGCCCGGCGACCTGGTCGCGACGGGGTCACCGGAGGGCGCGGGCGGGAGCCGCACGCCGCCGCGCTTTCTGCGTGCCGGTGACACGCTCGAAATCGAGTGTTCGGGGATAGGTGTTTTGTCTAACCGGGTTGGTGCCCCAGCGATGGCCTAACGACGCCAGCGCAAGGCAGCCGGCCAAAGGTGTAAACAACGAGAATCCACAATCAAAGTGGCTCGAATGGAGGAGGAAAGTACGATGAAAAACATTTGTCTGTATGTGTCACTGGCCATGCTTGCGGCGGCGCCGCTCGCTTCGGCCGAACCGAGCGGTACCTTTCGCCAGGCTCACGAGCTGGGGTTTGGCAGCGCATCGAGCCTGGACCCGATTTCCAAGGGGCGGGTGTTCCAGATCACCGAGAAGATCATGAACCGGCTGGTCCGCCCGGGGTTGGACGGCAAGCCCACCCCCGACCTCGCCGTCTCGTGGTCGGCCAACGACGATGCGACCGAATGGGTGTTCAAGCTGCGCCCGAGTGTGAAGTTCCACGACGGCAGCGCGTTTGACGCCGAGGACGTGGTTTACTCGCTCGGCCGGGTGCAGGACCCCGAGCTGGACTCGCCGGCGGCTTCGACGATCAAGATGGTCGACAAGATCGAGGCGGTGGATTCCAGCACGGTCAAGATGACCTTGTCGGCACCTTATGCCGACTTGCCGTTGCAGCTCATGGACTACCGTCTGCGGATGATCCCCACCGGTTCCGGTGAAACCATCGCCACCACCGGTATCGGCACCGGCCCGTTCAAGGTCGAGAGCTTTGATGCCGAGGGGACCACCGTGCTGACCGCGAACATGGATTACTGGGAAGGTCCTCCCGGTGTGGCGCGGATGGAGATCATCGGTATCTCGGATGGACAGGCCCGGCTGCAAGCCTTGCTAGGCGGTCAGATCGACATGCTGCGCGGGGTGACCGAGCAACAGCGCGTGCTGTTCGAGAAGAGCGACAAGTACAACTTGCAGGATATCCCGACCGGCAACTGGCGTGGCATCGTGTTCCGCATCGACACCGCGCCCTTCGATGACGCACGCGTGCGCAAGGCCGTGCGTATTGCGGCCGACCGTCAGGGCTTGGTGGACCTGGTGCTTGGCGGTGGCGGTGTCACGAGCTGCGACACACCGGCGGCGCCGAACGACCAGTACCGTCTCGACATGGACTGCCCGCAAAACATCGACGAGGCAAAGCGCCTTCTCGCCGAGGCCGGTTTCGCGGACGGGATCGAGTTCGATATGCACGCAAGCAGCTTGGAGCCGAGCTGGGTGACGCTGGCCGAGGCGTACCAGCAGCAGGTCGCGCCGGCCGGCATCAAGGTCAACATCGTGCTGGCCCCGACCGACGGCTACTGGAGCGATGTGTGGCGTAAGAAGACCGTCGCCATGACCCGCTGGAACCAGCGCCCGGCCGACCAGATCCTGCACGAAGCCTATCTGGGCGGTGCGCCGTGGAACGAGTCCTACTGGAACAACGCGGACTTCGACGCGACCCTGGCTTCGGCGCGACGCGAGCTGGACTTCAACAAACGCAAGAGCTTGTACGTGGCGGCACAGAAACAGCTCTTCGAAGAGGGCGGAACACTCGTTCCGTATCACGTCAACAAGCTGGTCGGCACGACGGCGCAAGTGAATAACCTCGATGAGGTGATCAACGACGCCGTGCGCTGGCATTTGGTCACCGTAGACTGATGCGCTGACAGTGACGGCAGGCCGGGCCGCGGTGTTAGCCGCGGCCCGGCCCGTTCGCGGGCGGTTGCGCGAAGTCAACTTATCACCATCGCGGGTGCCAATGACCACTACGCTGACAGACGCGCAGGTCGAGCACTTCGACCGGGACGGTTTTCTGTTCCCCATCACCGCCATGAGTGCGGAGGAGGCCGGGCGTTATCGGTCCAGGCTCGAGACGCTCGAACGCGACTACGGCGCCAGGGACCTCGGTGTTCCGGTCTCGCATTATCTTCTGGGCGGCTCGGCGCATGTCGTCCTGCCGCTCGCCGCCGAGATATGTGCTCACCCCGCTATCCTGGATGCCGTCGAGGGCATCCTCGGCCCCGACCTGCTGGTTTGGGGTACGTCGTTTTTTATCAAAGAGCCGGGCGACGGCAAGGTGGTCACCTGGCACCAGGACTTGACCTATTGGGGGTTGGGAGAAACCTCACATCAGGTCACGGCGTGGCTGGCCTTGTCCGATGCAACACCCGCATCGGGGTGCATGCGTTTTGTCGCAGGCTCGCACAAGAACGCCCTCGTACCGCACAAGGACACCTTTGCGGACGACAACTTGCTCTCGCGCGGGCAGGAGATCGCCGTGGAGGTGGATGAGGCACAGGCGACCGATATCGTGCTAGCCCCCGGTCAGTTCTCGCTACACCATGGGCTGATGTTCCACTCCTCCAGAGCAAACCGCGCGGCGGACCGCCGCATCGGTCTGGCCATCCGCTACGTCAACCCGCATGTGCGACAGCACGAAGGCGAGCACGACTATGCGCTCTTGGTACGCGGCAACGATTGGGCAGAACACTTCATTCATATTGACGCTGCGCCCGACGCATTCGCCGCCGAGACGCTGGCGCTGCACGACGAAATCGCCGAGTCTCGCGCGCCCGTCAACTACCGCGGCGCATTGCATGCGGGAACGGCCCGGTAACAACGCATGCTCGATCTGATACTGCGCCGTCTCTTTCTCGGGCTGATCACCGTCGTGCTGGTGTCGGGGATCATCTTTGTCGGTGTCGAAGCGTTGCCCGGTGATGCGTGCACGGCATTTCTTGAACGCGAGGCCGAAGGAAAACGGCTCGAGAACTGCCGCAACGACCTCGGGCTCAACCGGCCCGCCGTGGTGCGCTATCTTGATTGGGCGCAAAAGGCGGCGCGGGGCGACCTCGGGGTCTCGGCAAACGGCACGAAGTCTATCGCCGAGATTGTCGGCACGCGGATGCGCAACTCCTTGGTGCTTGCCGTGACCTCGTTGCTGATCGGGATCCCCTTGGCGATCTTTCTTGGTGTGGTCACCGCGCTGTGGCGCGACCGGCAGGTCGACCTGTGGGTCTCCACCATCGCCATCTTTGCCATGACCATCCCCGAGTTCGTCAGCGCCACGGTGCTCATTCTCATCTTCAGCGTGTGGCTTGGGTGGTTGCCGGGTATCGTGATCGTGCCGGCCAACGCACCGATCTCGCAGCTTCTCTCCGAGATCATTCTGCCCATCATCGCGATATCGATGGTCATGACCGCGCACATCTTGCGCATGGTTCGCACCAGCGTGATCGAAGTGATGGCGAGCGACTATGCGCAAATGGCACGGCTCAAAGGCGTGCCCTATTGGCAGATGGTGTTTCGCCATGTGCTGCCAAACGCGTTGCTCCCCGCGATCAATGTCGTCGCGTTGACCATGGCTTGGCTTCTGGGTGGCGTGGTCGTGGTCGAGGTCGTGTTCAACTACCCCGGTCTTGGCCGCTTGATGATCGATGCGATCTCGGACCGCGACCTCCCGGTGGTGCAAGCCATCGCGCTGATCCTGGCGCTGATCTATGTCGGCGTAAACCTCTTGGCAGACTTGCTGACGATGATTGCCAACCCGCGGCTACGCACGCTGCACATGCGCAAGTGATGAGCGACATACAGATAGCGGCACCGGCCGCGCAAACCACCGTGCTGGGAAGGGTGCGGACCGTCGTGACCGAGATGGTCTCGCGGCCCTCGGGCATGGTCGGGCTTGGTCTGGTCGTCGCGCAGGTGTTGGTGGCGGTGCTCGCCCCCTTGTTCGTGCCCTACGACTACAAGGAAGTGAGCGCCGCGCTGATGCTCAACCCACCGAGCATCGAGCACTGGTTTGGCACCGACCATCTGGGGCGCGATGTGTTCACGCGCACGTTGCTCGGTGGGCGCGAGGTACTGCTGGTGACAAGCATCGCAACCGTCTTGGCGGTGACCTGGGGCGGGCTGCTCGGGATCCTTTTCGGGCTGATCGGCGGGCGGCTGGACGATGTTGTGATGCGCGTCGTCGATGCGTTTCTCGCGCTCCCGTGGATACTGGTCATGCTGCTCGCGGTTGTGATCCTGGGCTCGAGAAGCGAGGTGCTGATCCCGACCCTGGGCTTCTTTTACGGGATCCCGGTGATCCGTGTGGCCCGCGCGGCAACCCATGACGTGGTGGCGAGGGATTTTGTCACCGCCGCGCGTGCACGCGGCGAGCGGCGCATGACCGTCGTGCGCCGTGAGCTGCTACCAAACGTGCTCGACGTGCTGCTGGTCGAGGGTGCGATGCGTTGGTCGTGGATGCTGCTCGCCTTTAGCTCTTTATCGTTTCTGGGTTTTGGCGTCGCGCCGCCGACACCCGACTGGGGTCTGATGATCTCCGATGCGCGCGGTTTCATGTCCTTTGCGCCCTGGGCGGCGGTCGCGCCCGTGGTGGCGCTCAGCTCTCTCATCATCGGCATCAACCTCAGCGCGGACACGCTGGCCAAGGCCATGGGTATAGACCGTGCGCAGCAGGCGCCCCTATGAGCGCGGTGCCGGAGCCTCTGATACAGATCCGCGACTTGTCCGTCGGCTTCACCAGCCGGGCGGGGAAGGTCATGCCGGTGCTGCGCAACATCGAGCTGTCGGTCAGCGAAGGCGAGACCATCGGGCTGGTGGGTGAATCCGGGAGTGGCAAGAGCACGCTCGCGCTCGCCATGATGGGTTATCTGAAACGCGGGCTGCATGTGCTGGGCGGCCAGTCGTTGTTCCGAGGCCGGGATACCTTCGCGCTGGACAACCGTGAGCTGGAAGAGATCCGCGGGGGCGAGCTTGGGCTGATCCCGCAAAACGCGGGTCAGTCGCTGACACCAAGCCTGCGGATCGGCAAACAGATCGACGAGGCGCTCAAGCTGCACACCAAGCTGGACCAGCAGCAGCGGGCGGAGCGTTGTATAGAGCTTCTAACACACGTGCGCTTGCCCGAGCCCGAGACCCTGGTGAGACGCTATCCGCACGAGCTCTCCGGTGGACAGCAGCAGCGGGTCGCCGTTGCCATGGCGCTGGCGGGTGACCCGGATGCGCTGCTGCTCGACGAGCCGACCACCGGTCTGGATGTGACCACGCAGGCGCATGTGCTGGAGCTGTTGCGCGACCTCGCGCGCGAAACCGGCACTGCGATGGTCTATGTCAGCCACGATATGGGCGCCATCGCCCGCGTCAGCGACCGGGTCGTCGTCATGTATGCCGGCGAGGTCGTTTTGGAAGGACCGGTGGCCCGCGTGCTCCGCACACCCGTACACCCCTATGCGCGAGGTCTGTTGGCATCGATCCCCGAGCTGCACAGCTCCGCGTTGCCGGTCTCGATGCACGGCCGACCGCCCGCACCGGGCGAGGTCGCGGATGGCTGTGGCTTCGCCGACCGCTGCAGCCTGGTCCAGCCGGTCTGCCGCGAGCAACGACCGCCAATGGAGAAGACCACGCATCAGGAAACCGTGCGCTGTCAGTTCCACGCACAGGTCACGCCGTTGCCAAAACGCGCGCCCGTGGAATCGGTGCAGAGCACACAAGCGGGGCCGGCCAGCAGTCTGCTCGACCTGGCGGGGTTGTCGATCAGCTACGCCAAACCGGGTTTGGTCGACCAGCTCCTGGGACGGCAGCCAAAGACAACCCCGACGGTCGATGGCATCGATATACGCGTCAGCAAGGGCGAGACCATCGGCTTGGTCGGTGAGTCGGGCAGCGGCAAGTCGACCATCCTCAAGGCCATCGCCGGTCTCTTGGCACCCAGAGCGGGCACGATCACCTTTGCCGATGGCGAGGTGTTGCAGAGCTCGGTCGAAGAACGCCAAAACGAGCAGCTGCGGCGCATCCAACTCATCTTTCAAAACCCGGATGATTCGCTAAACCCGCGCCACACGGTGGCGGAAATTCTCGGCCAGCCGCTCAGGCTCTACTTCGGGCTCACGGGCGAAGCGCTGCACACGCGTTCGCAAGCCTTGCTCGAGCGGGTGAGACTGGGTGCGCACTACATGGAGCGCCTGCCAAGCCAGCTCTCGGGTGGGGAGAAGCAACGCGTGGCGGTGGCGCGCGCCTTTGCCGCCGACCCCGAGCTGGTCTTGTGCGATGAAGTGACCTCGGCGCTGGACGTTTCCGTACAGGCGGCGGTGCTTGACCTGCTAAACCAGCTACAGCAGGACCAGGGGACGACTTACATATTCGTCTCGCACGACCTTGCCGTGGTGCGTGCGCTGGCCGACCGTGTCGCGGTGCTCTACCAAGGGAGGATCTGCGAGATCGGACCCTCCGCGGATGTTTACAGCCTGCCATCGCATCCCTACACGGAGGTGCTGCTCGGCGCCGTGCTCGAGCCTGACCCGGACACCGCGCCCGTGCTGGCCGCGGCGGACGTCGTCGAGATCGCACCCATGGAGCGCGGTTGCCCGTTTCAGCGGCGCTGCCCCAGACGGGTGGGCGAGATCTGCGACACCGACACGCCACCATCGCGATCGACCCGCGATGGTCACAGCATCCGCTGTCACATCCCGCTGGATGAGCTGTTAGGGCTACAGACCCAGCAACAAGCCCGAGGTCAATCCGGGGAGTAGAGGCTGTCAGGACATTTAGAATGGGAGGGTGCTGACGCGTCCACGCCAAGACACGCCATCAGCGCTAAAGGTGAGCACTTCTTGACCGGCTTCCCAGTAATCTTTGTCCAGCATCCCCAGCGCGACGTTCTGTTTTAAGCGCGGTGACCAGACCGCGGTCGTCACCTGTCCGACCACGCGGTCATCGATCATGAGCGGCCAAGGTTGCGCGCAGGGCGGACAGGGTCCTGCGTCGAGCAACAGACCGCGTACTCGGCGGGCCGGACCCGTACGGGCAATGGCCTGCAGCGCATCGCGGCCTATGTAGTCGATACCGCCGTCCACACGGCAGAAGCGGTCGTGGTTGATCTCGAAGGGGTTGTTGGCGCGGGTCATCTCGTTTCCATAGGACAGCAGCCCGCCCTCGACACGCTCGATGAGGTTTGGACACCCGGGTGCGATTTCGAAAGGCGCGCCGGCGTCCCACAGCGTATCCCATAGCTGGCCGCCGAGCGCGCTGTCGTCCAGATAGATCTCGAAGCCGCCTTGTTTGCTGTAGCCCGAGCGCGCTACCACCAGATCTCTTCCTGCGAACGGCAGCGCCTCGAAGCGGAAGTACGCGATGTCGCGGACGCTGTCGCCAAACACCACCGCCATCAGGTCCTCGGCCTTGGGGCCTTGTACCGCGAGCGGGGAGACATCCGGCTCTTCGACACTCACATCCAGACCGTATCCGAGCGCCAATCCTTTGACCCACAGCAGCACGTCCGAATCGGCGATCGAAAACCAGAACCAGTCCGGCGCGCGTTTTAGGACCACCGGGTCGTTGATGATCCCGGCCTTGTCGTCGATGAGCGTTGCGTACGCGCATTGACCCACCTGCAAGTGGGTGAGGTCCCGGGGTGTGGTCAACTGTGCGAGGCGCGCCGCGTCGGGTCCGCGCAGCTCGACCTGACGCTGGCACGACACGTCCCATAGCTGCACATGCTCGCGAAGATGGAAGTAGTCTTCTTCGACGCTGCGCCCAAAGGACTTTGGCAACAGCATGTGGTTGACGATGGAATACCCCTGCACGCCCAGTGCTTCGACCCGTGCGGTATAGGGCGTGCGCCGGTTGCGTCGGGAAACAGCCAGACCGGGAGAGGACACTTACGCTGGACACCCGGGCCGCGTATCGGGTCGGTCGCCCGGATGATTGCAAAGTACAGGCGCGAACCCTGCGCTGGGACAGGCATGGACCCGCCACGGAGCCGGCACGGCGGTGGAAGTAAACCGTGTCTGTCCACGTACGCCTTTCACGTCCGCGAGCTGTGTAGACCGTGGACGACATGACCCAGTGGCCGATGCGCGCTGGTGCGTATGCGGACTTACTCCGACCACCACACCGTGTAGCTGTGCGGTGCGATCAGGACCGGGACGTGATAACGGTGCTCCGCTTTGGGCAGCGAGAGGCGCACGATGACCGCGTCCACGGTCAGGGGCGCGCCGGACGCGCGGCCCTCGGCGGCGAAGTAACCACCGCTCGCAAAGACCAGCTCGTACTGGTCACCCGGCTCGTCGGCGCTGGTATCGACGTCCACCGATATTCGGCCCTCGTCGTTTGCTTTGACATCGAACACGGGCAGTGGCTCGGACATCCCCCGGCGCCGAAAGCATGCGACCGAGACTCCGCTCGCGGAGCGCCCGGTGACAGAGTCCAGCACATGAGACGAGATGGTGGCCATAAGCGGGCCCTCCTGCTCTCTAGTATCTTCTGGCCGCGGTGATGCAGCCTACTCGATCGACGCTTTGTCACGCTTGCTGGTAGTGGCAAGCACGATTGGGCTGATGGCGCTGCGTGTGCGTACGTTGACGCATGCCGTGCGGCCGCTGTCCATCGCGCGGCGTACCGCCGGTATAAGCTGGTCATGGTTTTCGACAAGCTCGCCGTAGCCACCCATGCCTTCGAACATCGTGTGGAACGGGATATCGCGAAAATCGGTCGCCACATGCCGGTCATGACCAAACAGACGTTCCTGTTGTTGCGAGATCGTCGTCAGACCGCCGTTGTTGTCGATGACCACGGTGATGGGTGCCTCTTCCTGGAACGCGGCCTCTATGCTCAAGCCGCCGGAAAGAAACGCGCCATCGCCGCTGACCACCAGCACCTGGTCCTCGGGGTGCGTCAGCTTGGCCGCGAGGCCAAAAGAAACGCCGACGCCGAGCATGCTAAAGGAGCCCGGGTGGAGGATACCGCACAGCTTTTGCCCGGACCAGCCGGCGACGTTGACCGCGATCTCGGACCAGAAGTGCGTGTTGCCGCCATCGAACACGAGCCAGTCCTTCTCACCCAAGGCGCTTTGCACATCCAAGGCGAGCTGCAAGGGGTGCAACGCGGGCTCGGCCTCGTTTGCGTTTGCGAGATCGCTGAGCGTCTCCGCCACCCAATGGCCACGCCGCTCACGCTGCGTCTCGAACCAGGCGCGGTCCAACCGCCAGCCGCCGCTGTTGTCGAGCTCGAGCAAGGCATCCAGAAAGGCGCCCGGGTCGCTTAGCAATGTCTTGTCGGCCGCCCGGTTGAGCTCGACTTCCTCCGCCGAGCCGTTCACACACACGAGCTTGGTGGACTTGGGGAACAACGGCGGGTTGCCGAAGTTCATCTGGTTGTCCAGCCGTCCACCGAGCAGGACCACGACGTCGGATTCCGCCAGCGCGGCTTTTGACGGCGGGTATTGGTGGATGTCCGCGAGCCCCATATAGGCCTTGGAGGTCTCGGCGAGAAGCTTCTGATGGTAGGGCACGTTGAACACGGGGACCCCCAGCGTTTGTCCGACGGTCTCCAACGTGTGCTCTGCCCCGGACCACCACACCCCATGACCGGCAATCAGCACCGGGCGCTCGGATTGCGACAACGTCTCGATAATCTCGTCGAGGTCGTGTGGACAGGGCCACGCTCTCGCCGGTGGCTGGGGCGTCCGGTCAAACGGTCGTTCGTCGCGTTGCGCGTCCTCGTCATAGGACGAGAACATGATGTCGACGGGGACACTCAGGTGAACGGGGCCCGGGTAGCCGCCGAGCGCGGTCTTGTAAGCACGGTCCACGAACTCGGGAACTCTTTCACCGTCCGTGACCGACGCGCTGTACTTGGTCAACGGTGTCGCGATGGCGACGTCGTCGATTTCCTTGAACCCGCCGCTGCCTTGGCGCTTGAGCGTGCTCGAGCCCGTAATGAAGATCACCGGGGAGCGTTCACCCCAGGCCTCCATCATGGCGGGCACGGCGTTGGCGAAGCCTTCCGGACCCACCAAACAGACCGCGGGCTTTCGCGTGATGCGCGTGTAGCCGTCGGCGAGATGACCGGCGATCTGCTCGTGCGGTGTGTTGATCACCGAGACTCCACACTCGGCTAGCCCTTCGAGCGCCGGGTTGCAGAAGCCGCCGCTCAGGGTAAAGACTTGTGTGATTCCTTTCTCGTGCAGCGCCCGCGCAAGCAGCGAGCCACCCCGAATCTTTACCGTGTTTGCCATGTCTTTAACGATGCGCTCCTCTGCTCGAGCGAGCCGACACTCCTCGCCGTCTCCTGTTCGCCGCCCACGACGCAGGCGCCATCGACCTGCTCGATATCGGGCCGGCCAATTTGCGCGAGCGTCACGCTGATATCTCGTGCCAACATGTCGACCATGCCTTGCAGCCCCGCCTCGCCCGCTGCCCCAAGTGCGTAGAGAAAGGGCCGGCCCAGCATCACGAAGTCCGCACCCATCGCGAGAGCCTTGACGATGCTTTCGCCACTTCGCACACCGCTGTCGAATATCAACGGGTAGTCGGAACCGACCGCGCTACGGATGCGCGGCAACATCTGGACGGCCGCCGGTGCGCTGTCAAGCTGGCGTCCACCGTGGTTGGATACATAGACCGCATCGGCACCGGTATCGGCGACCCTCCTCGCATCGTCCGGCGACAACACGCCCTTGACGACAAGCTTTCCAGGCCAGCGGTCACGCAGCTTGGCGAGCGTATCCCAGTCGAGGAGCGCACGGCCGCTCTCGCGGCTAAACCCTGCGGACGTTGCGTTGGTGGGGGAAACATTGGCCGGTTTGGGTACACCCTGGCGGAGCATTTGCAGCGCCCACGAGGGATGGCAAGCGAAATCCAGCAGCTGTTTTGGCCCCGCGCGGAACGGCACTTCGAACCCGTTTCTTTGGTCCCGCACCCTGGTCGCGAGCACGGGCACATCCACCGTCAGCACCAACACCTCGTAGCCAGCATTTTCGGCGCGGCGCATAAGGCTCATGGCAAGCTCCAAAGACTCGCCCACGTAGAGTTGAAACCAGGCGTTGCGCCTAGCCAAGCCAAACATGCGCTCGATGCTGGTGGACCCCATGGTAGACAAGCAAAGCGGGATGTTTCGCTCCGTGGCGGTAGCGGCCAATGCCGTGTCGGCACCGGGCCAGAACAAGTTGCACATGCCCATGGGGGCGATGCCAAAGGGCAGCCCCCAGCGGTGGCCAAACAAGGTCTTGGTGAGCTGTCTACCCTCGACGTTGACGAGCACCCTAGGCTGCAGCCGGATAGCTTCCAGCGTCTCGATGTTGAGCCGGCTGGCCATCTCGGAACCGGCCGCGCCATCGACGAAATCGAAGATCATGCGCGGCATACGCCGGCGGGCGCGATGCCTGAAGTCCGCCATGCAACAAAGAGAAGGCATCAGAGGGTGGGGGGCGCGCGATGCACAGTCTCAACGAGCCGCGGCGAACACGGCATCCAGATAACGCTGGGTTTGAACGCTGGTCTTTGCGTATGCCTCCCGCGCCGCCGGGTCCGCTTCCCTGGCGGCGGCCGCAAAGTGCTCCACCATCAACACCTCTTGAGGAATGCTCGAGGGTGTCGCGATGAACTCCGTCTGCGCGCGTGTCGCCAGGCCCGTTCGAAAGACAAAGCCCGTCGGGATGTCGGGGTTCTCAAACGCAAAGCTGTTGGTCCAATCGAGCACGAAGTCATCCATGCTGATTACACCCGAGGACCCGAGTAGCGAGAGGTCCATCACCGCGGTGCTCGCCGTATAGCCCACGTCGAAGGTGGAGGCCTTTCCATCCGCAAACGCAACCTGACCACCCACACGCACGATGGCGTTGGTCTCGGCGTCGCGCTGCGCCACGGCGGCCACCGACGCAAGCTCCGCTTCGGGCTGTAGGTACTCCACGACGGCACGCATGGAGTACCACGCCATGTCACCTAAGGCACCCATCGGCTCTGCCGTGGTGTCGAAGCGAATATTGTTGCGTTCCGAAAAGGGAAAATAAAAGGCGGTGTGTAGCGAGTTGGCCGTGGCTAGACATTCCGCGATCGCCGTCCTCAGCGTCTCCGTGCGGGGGTGGTGCGGAAAATGCGTCGCATCCATATACAAGACACCGGCGTCACGCGCGGCGCTCGTGATGCGTTCGGCGGACTCGAGGCTGGCGAGCGGTTTGTCCACGAGCACATGTTTGCCCGCCGCGATGGCCGCGAGGGCGATAGCCTCCTTTGCCGACGTCGGCGTGGCCACGTACACGGCATCGATATCGTCCGCGGCGAGCAACGCGTCGATTCCCTGCACGGCTCGCGTCTCGGGGCGTGTCTGCACGAACCGCTCCGCGTTGCTCAAGGTGCGGCTGGATACCACGGTGAGCTCGCTGGACCCTGAGCTCTCGATGGCATCCGCGATCACCCCGGCGATAAACCCCGGTCCTACGATCCCGAATCTAAACGGCTGCATCTAGTATCTTCCCCCACGAAAGGCGGGCGGGACGCCCTCGGTTCGAAAAGCCGGCAGACTAGCAGGACTCAGACCGCGGAAAAACCGTTGACTGCGGCAGACCCGTCCGTCTGCGAGCGCCTTGGATGCATGAGTCCAAAATCATCGAGGATGCAAAACAGCGCCGGCACCACGAACAGCACCAGCAAGGTGGTCGCCAGCAGCCCGAATATGATGCTTGTGATCAGCGGGATCAACACCTGCGCTTGCAGACTGCGTTCAAAAAGCAGGGGCAGCAATCCGGCGATGGTGGTCAACGATGTCAGCAGCACCGCTCTGAATCTGCCGCGGCTTGCATGGCGGGCGGCATCCGCGACGGATACGCCCTCCTTCAGCCGCATTTTGAGAAACTCGACCAGCAGAATCGAATCGTTCACGACGATCCCGGTCAAGGACACAAACCCGACCATGCTGGGCATGGACAAGTCCAGACCCATGACCAAGTGACCAAACACCACACCCATGAGGGCGAGCGGGATGATCGCCATGATCGCAAGCGGTTGCACGTAGCTGCGGAACTGAAAGGCGAGCAAGACGAAGACGGCTAACAGCCCCAAGGAGAAGCCGCGTTGCAAGGAGCCGCCGGTGGTGGCGGCTTCTTTGGCCTGCCCTTCCAGCGAGACCGTTACGGCCGGGTGCCGGGCCACCAAGCCGGGCAAGAAGCTCTCGCGTGTATCGGCGATGATCTCCGCGGCGTTTGTGAGCTCCGTATCGACGTCGCCTTGGATGGTGACGGTGCGTTGACCATTGATGCGATTAATACGCGCAAAGCCGCGGTCGGGTTCGATAATGGCAACGGCCTCCAGCGGGACTTGTCTGCCATCGCCCGTTGTTATCCAGAAGTCTTCGATATCACCCAAGCTGTCTTGGTCGTCCTCCGTCAGGCGCACGTTGACCTCGTAGGATTCCGGCCCCACCTGCACCTCGCTCGCGGTGTACCCGTAGAAGGCCGCGCGTATCTGGCTCGCGATAGTCGACGCATCGAGCCCGAGTGCAAGGGCGCCTTCGCGCAGCCGCAGCCGCAGCTCGGGTTTGCCGGGACGCAGATCATCGGAGAGGTCGAACACGCCACGATAGCGGCTCAACCAAGTCTGCAGGTCCAGCGATGCCGTCTTCAATGCCTGCAGGTCGGGACCGGAGAGGCGAATATCGATGGGTAGTCCCTCCGGCCCAATCTGCAGCTCCTTGAAATTCAGGCTGAGCGTGTCAGGGATGGTGCCGGTTTCACGACGCCAATCGTTCAAGACCGCGGACAAGCGGCCCTCGCGTAGCTCCGCCGTCAGCAAGTCCGCGTTGACGGTGGCCACATGCGGGCCTTGCTCATGCGCATCCGCGTTCTCGTTGAAGCGAACGCTTACATGTTGCACGAGAGCACGGCCCCCGGGTTGGCGTGGCGACCAACGCGCATCGACACGCCTGAGCGCGTCCACGATGTTGTCGACGACGGCTTCCGTACGCCACAGCGGTGTGCCCTGTGGCAGCAAAAGACGCGCTTGTATGACATCGCCATCGATGTCGGGAAATGCACGGAACTTGAGCTGTCCGCTGGCCAACATCCCGACGGCGATGAGCAGCAACGCGACCACCACACCGACAAACACATATCTAAAGCGAATACACGTATCGACCGCGCGACCGATGACCTGGTCCCGGACCTTGTCCACGGCTTGCTCGAAGCGCTCGCGAAATCGGCTTGATCTATGCCGGGTCCCGTGTCGCAGCGCGTGTGCAAGATGATTGGGGAGGATCAAAAAGGCTTCGACCAGACTGACGGAGAGCACCAAGATCAGCACGACCGGCAGCACTTTGAGCACTTTGCCTATATCCCCTTCTAGGAAGGCGAGCGGACCAAAAACCGAAATCGTCGTGAGAAAGGATGCGCGTACACCGGGCGCGACCTGTAGGACCCCGTCCACCGCGGCGTCGAGCGCGTTCTTGCCGCGGCGAAGCTGTGTCGCGATGTTCTCCGAGATGACGATTGCGTCGTCCATGAGCAACCCGAGCGCAATCAACAGCGCGACCATGGTGATCAAGTTGATCGAGTAGCCGAGCAGCGCCATAAAGAACAAGCCGCCGAGAAAAGAGACCGGCAACCCCATCGTGACCCAGAACGCAACGCGCAAACGGAGAAACAGCCAGAGCGTGAGAAACACCAGCACCAGACCTTGTACGCCATTCTTCACCAAAAGCTGCAGACGGTCGCGCACGATGGATGACACATCTTGCGTAAATGCAAAGGTCACACCCGTTGGTACCCGCTGTTGCTCCTCGTCGATAAAATGGCGGACCGCTTCGACGACCCGGAGCGCATCCTCTGCCTTTGTCTTGGCGATCTTGAGCAGGGCCGCGCGCTCCCCGTCGAACACGATCTTCTGCTCCTCGAGCTCGAAGCGGTCGGTGATGATTGCGATGTCGCCCAAGCGCACCTCGCCGCCGCTCGTGCCGCCGACCACGACCAACTCTTCGAGCTCCTGGGGCGAGCGGCGTTCGTCCGTGAACCGGATCAGCACGTCTTGGTCACGGGTCTCAACGGTGCCCGCCGGCAAGTCCACGCTTTGACGCGCGACCGCATCGGCGATGTCGGACATGCTCACGCCGAACTGATGCAAGGCATGGGCGGGAAGCTCGATACGGAGCTGGTGGTCGGAGAAGCCCTCGATGGTGACCAAGGACACCTCGGGGAGCTGTTGCAGTCGGTCTTTTAGCTGCTCGGCGTAGGCTTTTAGGTGCGGTACCGACATGGGGCCGGTAACCGCGATGGAGATCACGTGGTCGGTTCGGCTTAGCTGCCCGATCACGGGAAGCTCGACCGCATCGGGGAAGTCATCGATAGCCTCGACCTCGGTTTTTACATCGTCGAGAAAGCGCGCGAAGTCCGCGCCTTCGCGCATCTCTATGACCGCCACCCCGATGCCCTCGCGAGCCTCGCAACGGACCTCTTCGACATCGCTCACACCGTCGATGGCGTCCTCCACGCGCTGGCACACCGCCTCCTCGATGTCCTCGGCGCTTGCGCCCGGATACTCGAGCCGGACTTCGACCTCGTTTGCGGTGAAGTCGGGCATGGTCTCGCGCTTCAGCTCGGGCAGTACGCTCAAGCCCATCACCAAAAAAATGATCATCAGCAGATTGGCGGCGGTGGGGTGGGCGGCGAAGTACCGGATCATTGCTTGCCACCGCTCGTGCTCTGGCGGAGCAATAAGTCGAGAGTCTCGGTATCGATAACCGGGTCGAGCGCCATACCTTCTATCGCCGGGACCAGGTCCGAGACGACCACACGCTCACGTGCCTGGAGCCCGGCCTTGACGACGACGAAATCGGCCTGAACCAGGGCGACTTCGACATCGCGCAGCTCCAGCCGGTTGTCCTCCCCGACCACGTAGACGCGACCACCGTGCACCGCGGCTCGCGGCACGACGAGCACATCCTCCTGCGTCTTACCCCAAAGGCTCACCTCGACAAACATCCCCTTGACCAGCGGTGGCCGCACTCCCGGGCGCGCCTGGCGATAGGGGTCGTCCACTTCGACGATCACACCGACGGTGCGTGTTTGCAGATCGATGGTATCGCTGACGCGAGTGACGCGGCCCGGCCACTGTATTTGCAGGTCCCTGAGCCAAACGGTGGCCGTCAAGCCCAAGACCTTCTCGACCACACCGGGCCCAAGCTCGATAGGCGTTTGCGCGGGCGGTTGTAGCAGACCCTGCATCCGCGCGATCGGGATCTGCGCTTCGACCTCGGCGACATCGATACCATCGACCACCGCCAGCACCTCGCCCTGACGGATGTACTCGGTACGCTCCACATTGAGCTCGGCGATGCGCCCGTCAAAGGGGAGCCTGATCGTCGTGCGCGCGAGGTCCAAGCGGGCACGCCGCAGCTCCGCTTCATTACGCACGAGCCGCGCTGCTAGAAGCCGACGCTCGACGGGAAAAAGACTGAGCGCGTTTTGCTGCGACTGCACGCTTTGCCTCAGCGCGAGCACATTGCGCTCTTGCTCCTCGAATGCGGACCGGGAAATCGTGCCGGTATCGACGAGCCGGCGGTTACGCTCGAGCTCGCGTTGCCCGAGCTGCAAGGCATCCTCCTCGATGGCCAGCGAGGCGCGCGTGTTGCTTTCTTTGACCTCGAGCTCCGCGAGCTCTGCCTGTGTCGACTGTATATCGGCCTCGATCTGGGCAACGGCGATGTCGTAGTCGATGGGGTCGATTCGAGCGAGCACGGTGTCCGCCAAAAAAATCCTGCCCCGCTTGAGCTTTGGGTGCATCTCGATCACCTGCCCACTCACCTCCGCGACGGCCTCCCAGACTTTTGATGGATTGACCACGCCATAGCCCCGCGCGTATGGCACCACCGTGGTCGCGGGCACCTCGATGACGCGCACGGCAGGCCGTCGCTCGACAACGGGGGTCTGCTCCGGGCCCGAGCGCCCTGCGAGCAGGAGCACGAAAATCCCCACGCCCACGGCGAGGGGAACCGCGATCATCCACCGCTTAGCCGTATTTGGCGCTGTGCTGAGGGTTGGTTGTTCCGGCGGCATCTTGTCGCAGCTTGGATATCAGAGGCGTTTGTTGCGCCCGGTCATGATGCCCGATCCTACCTTTATGGGATATCCGTCCCCTTTATCAAACTCGTTTGTCATCGTCTTTGAGCTGCAATAGTCTCTATTTGGGTGAACTTCTCCTTGGTATTGTTGTGACGGGTACCGAGCAAAGCAGGTCCAAGCGCAGGCGCGGGCGCCGCGGGTGCGCCCCCGAGGCTTCTGTCCAACCGAAACCAGCCGTCTGGCCCGGCGTAGACGGCGGGCGGTACAAACCGCTCTCCGAGGAGGAAGTGACCTTTGTAGAGGAGGCCGTGCTCCATTTGCTCGAGACCCTCGGGCTCAGCCAAGCGATCCCGTCCATGGTCGAAAAGGTGACCCAGCATGGTGGCAATTTGACCGAGGACGGCCGGCTTCTTTTTCCACGCGATCTGGTGTTGCAGACCATCGCGTCGGCGCGCCGCGATGTCGTCCTTTACGGTCGCCGGCCGGGTTTGGAGCTCGAGCTAAACCATGCCCGGGTCCATATGAGCTCGGGTGGCGCGTCGCCGAGCGTGGTCGACCTCGACACCGGCCGCTATCGCGATTCCACCACCAAGGACCTCTATGCCGCGGCCCGTTTGGTCGATGCCATGGAGCACATCCATCATTTCAGCCGGTCCATGGTGGCGCGCGATGCGCCCGACCCCTTCGCCATGGATGTGAATACCGCGTACGCCTGTCTCGCGGGGACGTCGAAGCCGGTGAGCATCAGCGTCTCCGACCCGGCAAATGTCTCCGCGGTCGCCGATATCTGCTACACGATCGCCGGCAGCGAGGCGCGGTTTCGCGCCCAGCCCTTCTTGACCGTGATGGTCTGTCACGTGGTGCCGCCGATGCGTTTTGCCGAAGAAGCCTGCGCGACGCTCGAAGCGGCGGTGCTCGCCGGTTTCCCCGTGCAGATCATCTCCGCCGGCCAGGCAGGGGCGACAAGCCCCGCGACCATCGCGGGGTCGCTCGTGCAAGCGGTGGCAGAGACCCTGGCGGGTCTGGTCTTTGTTCGATTGGTCGACCCGCAGGCGGCAGCCATTTTCGCGCCAAAGCCACTGGTCGCGGACCTGCGCACCGGTGCGATGTGCGGGGGTGGCGGCGAGCAGGCGGTGCTGATGGCCGCGGCCGCGCAGATGGGTCGGCACTACGACCTGCCGACCAGCTCGATTGCAGGCATCACCGACGCCAAGATCGCCGACGCACAGCACGGCTACGAGAAAAACCTGGCGGTCAGCCTCGCCGCGCATGCGGGCTCCAACCTGGTCACCCAGGCCTGTGGCATGCAGGCGAGCCTGCTGGGTGTGTCGCTAGAGGCCTACGTCGTGGACAACGACATGCTGGGGAATATTCTTCGCTCGCTGCGTGGGGTGGAGGCGACACCGCAGACCATCGCCACCGATGTCATCGCCGAGGTGTGTCGCGGCGAGGGTCACTATCTGGGTCACGCGCAGACGCTCGAGCGTATGAAGGCCGACTATGTGTACCCGGTAGTTGGCGACCGTCGCACCCCGGCGGACTGGGAGGCCGATGGCGCAACCGATATCCGCACGCGGGCGAGGACCCTTGCGAAAGAGATACTCGGCACGCACTATCCTGCGCATTTGGGCGATGCCACCGACCGCACGCTGAGGCAACGCTATGACCTGTTGCTCTCGCGCGCCGATATTGGGCGTGAGCCGTGAGCGGCCGATTCCCGACGCTTTTCTCGGAGATCGAGGTCGGCAGTTGCGTGGTTCCCAACCGCATCGTTTCCACGGGGCACCACACCTATCTGTCGGACCACGTACCCGACGAACGCCTGGTCGCCTACCACGCGGCACGCGCCAAGGGTGGCGCCGGTTTGATCGTCAGCGAAATCGTCGCCGTCCACGAGACGGCCGGGTTTTCACCCAACTTGCTGAAGGCGGGAGGGCCCGACGTAGTCCCCGCATACACGCGCCTCGCCGATGCCTGCCATGCCCATGGGACACGGCTGTTTGCCCAGCTATTCCACCCGGGCCGCGAAATCCTCTCAGCGGCTGCCGGCATGCTACCGGTCGCCTACGCGCCATCGGCCGTGCCAAACGAGCGTTTCCACATCATGCCAAAACCGATGTCCGCGGCGCTCATTCGCGACATCGTCGCCGGGTACGGCACATCCGCGGTCCATCTCGCCGAGGCGGGGTTTGACGGCTTCGAGATCGTTGCCAGCCACGGCTATCTGCCGGCGCAGTTTGTCAACCCGCGGGTGAACCTGCGCGATGACGAATACGGCGGCGACTTCGACCGGCGGCTCAGATTCCTGCGCGACGTGCTGACCACCGTCCGCCACGCGGTTGGCGACCGTGTCGTTGGGCTGCGTATATCGGGTGCGGAGATGGATGCCGATGGGTTGACCGATACCGAGGTGCTGGCGGTTTGCAAAGCGATTGCGGCGCAGGTCGATTATCTGAGCGTGGTGGCTGGCTCCTCCGCAACGCTTGGTGGCTCCGTGCATATCGTGCCGCCGATGGGGCTGGACCACGCGTACGTTGCGCCGCTTGCCGCCGCGATTCGGGCTGCCGCGGCGGTGCCGGTTATCGCAGCCGGGCGGGTCAACCAGCCGCAAATTGCCGAGCAGATGCTCGCGCGCGGCGAGGCCGACCTTTGTGGGATGACGCGGGCGATGGTCTGCGACCCCGAGATGCCGGCAAAGGCACGCGAAGGGCGCCTCGACGACATCCGCGCCTGCATTGGCTGTAACCAAGCCTGTATAGGGCGCGCCCACAAGGGCTTGGGGATCTCTTGTATCCAGCACCCGGAAACCGGCAGAGAGCTCGAGTATGGCGCCTTGGCGCCGACCCGGCGGCGCAAGCGCATCCTGGTCGCGGGTGGCGGACCGGCCGGTATGAAAGCGGCCGCCGTGGCCGCAGCACGCGGGCATCAGGTGACGCTCTATGAACGCGACCGACACCTGGGCGGCCAGGCACGGCTCGCTCAGCGCCTACCCGGGCGCGAGGAGTTTGGCGGTATCGTCGGCAATCTCGCGCACGAGATGGCGCTGGCCGGGGTATCGATGGTCACGGGAACAGCGGTGACGGCGGCGCTGGTCGCCGAGACCCAGCCCGATACCGTGGTCCTCGCCACGGGCGCCACACCGCGCATCCCGGTATCGATGGCGCTGGACGGCGCGCACGTGGTCAGCGCATGGGATGTGCTGGAGGCGAAGGCAAACGTCGGCGCCTCGGTGGCGATCGCGGATTGGCGTGCCGACTGGGTCGGGCTCGGGCTTGCCGAGCATCTCGCGGCCGCGGGCTGCGCGGTGACCCTGTGCGTCAACGCGGCCATGGCGGGCGAGACACTACAGATGTACACGCGTAACCATTATGTCGGTCGGCTGCACAAGATGGGTGTGCGGGTGCAAACCCACGCGCGTTTGTTCGGCGCGGACGATGACAGCGTGTACTTTCAGGACACGCTCAGCGAGGAGCCAATCGTGTTGGAGCGCATCGATACCTTGGTGCTTGCGCTGGGCCACCAGGCCCAGGATGCCTTGGAGAGCGAGCTGGATGGCTTTGACTGCGAGCTCGTTGCTATCGGCGACTGTGTCGTGCCGCGTACGGCGGAAGAAGCCGTCTTCGAGGGTCTTCAAACCGGGCGGAGCGTATGACCGACAAAAGCAAAGTCACCGGCGGTGAGGCGGTCTACCGCGTGTTGCGCGAGCAGGGGGTTGGCACGGTCTTCGGGCTGCTCGGCGGCTCGATGCTCGAGCTCTACGACGCCATGCACAGCGGCGGCGAGGTCGCCTACGTGGGCGCGCGGGACGAACGTGCGGCCGGTCACATGGCCGACGCCTTCGCGCGGGTGAGCGGTGGCCCGGGTATCGTCTTGGGCGCGCAGGCGGGTCCCGGCGTGGTCAATCTGGTGACGGCGGTCGCCGAAGCCCATCTGGCCTACTCGCCATTGGTGGTGATAGCGGGGGCGGTCAGCCGTCGCGACCTCGGCAAGGACACCTTCCAGGAGGTCGACCAGGTCGGGCTGTTTTCCCCCATCTGCAAACGCTCGAGCCTGGTGACCGAGGCATCCCGGTTGACCGGGATGCTCCGCGACGCCATCCGGCTCGCCATGAGCGGGCGGCGCGGACCGGTGGTGCTGCATGTGCCGCGTGATGTGTTCGCGGCCGAGGTAGAAGCGCCCACAACGGGCCCGGTGCATGTCGCACGAGGCGGGCCCCCGCCGGCGGAGCAGCTCGCTGCCATCGCGGCAATGCTGGCCGAGGCAAAGGCGCCGGTCATCGTCGCGGGGGGCGGGTTGAAATGGTGCCAAGGGGCCGCGGTGCTGAGCGAGCTTGCAGAAGCCCTGGCCATACCGGTGGTCGCGTCCACGGGCCACGCCGATCTGATGACCCACGGCCACCCCTTGTTTGCCGGTCAAGGCGGACCGCGTGGCAATGCCGTCGCCAGCCGTCTCACGCGCGAAGCCGACCTGCTGCTGGTGCTGGGTTCCAGGCTTGGCTTCAACTCGACCTTCCACAGCCACGACTACATCTCGGCGCGCGCGCGGATCATCCAGGTCGACATCGAGGCCAGCGCTATCGGCCGTTACTTCCCGGTCACCTTGGGGGTGCAGGCTGACGCCGGCGAAACCGCGCGCGCGATTTTGGAAACGCTTAGGAGCCGCGGCGTGGATGGAAGCGCGTGGGTGGATTGGCTAAAAGGATTTCAAAGCGACATGGCCGCGTTGCACAGCGAACGCCAGGGGGAAGCCGCGAACGCTGTCACTCCCATCCATCCGCGACGCGCCTTGGCCGAGATCCGCGCAGCCCTCCCACGTGATGCCATCGTGACCTTGGACACGGGCAATGCCTGTCTTCAGGCGGCCGACCGGCTTGCCCATTACCAAGCTCCCGGCCTCATCACGCCGCTCGATTTCGGCCTGGTGGGTTTTGCTTATGCGGCCGCGCTTGGCGCCAAGGCGGCCGCGCCGGACCGGCCCGTGGTCACGGTCATGGGCGACGGTGGCTTTGGCTTTACCATGACTGAGATCACGAGCTCGGTGCGACACGCTCTGCCTGTCGTCGCGGTGGTGCTGGACAATGGCGCTTGGGGTGCCGAGAAGGCGTATCAGAACGAGTTCTTTGCCGGGCGCTTGCTCGGTGCCGACATCACCGGTCCGCCATACGACGAGGTCGCAAAACTGTGCGGCGCGCTTGGCTTCTCGGTGGACACGCCGGGTGGGCTCGAGACCGCGTTAGCGCAGGCGCTGCAAAGCGGACGGACCGCGGTCATTCACGTCAAGATCGACCCGAATGCACTCAGCACATTGCGAAAAGACCTCTTCCAATCGGACGCGACACCTTGAACCCGGGGTGTTGGACCGGCGGTCTTGTCGCTGCCGAGTCCAAGGAAGGATCAGAATCGCCCGAATGCAAGGCTCGAGTTTGCAAATAGCCGCACGAAATTCGTGCTCAAGCTGTTTGGGATTCGGGCGATATAAGTAGAGTCCCAGAGAGTCGTAACCCCCTCTGCGCGTCTTCTTTCCTGGGGGAATTCTAGATTGACCGAAACCGCAACAGTGCTCGAAACGCCTGAAACGCCCCCCGGCGCGTCCGGCAATGATCTGCTGGACCGCGCGCTTGCCGAAGTCGATACAAAAAGCCTGCCACGGCCATCAACGGTGGCGCTGCAATTTCTCCGTATAAGCCAAGAGTCGAACACCAACAACAAGAAGCTCGCGAGTATCTTGAGCGTCGACGTGGCGATCACCGCGGAGCTGATCAGAGTCACGAATTCCGCGTATTTTGGGTTTGCGGGTCAGATCAAGACGATTTCGCACGCGATCTCCATCTTGGGTCTAAAGGATGTGCGCCAGCTCGTCTTGTGCTTGAGCGTCCGCTCGGCCTTTTGCTCGGACAGTCTCTACGGGCTGGACACGGACGATTACTGGCGAGCCTGCGTGTGGCGAGCGGTCAGCGGTCGTGAGCTTGGCAGGATCTCCGGGTGCAACGCCGAAGAGAGCTTTGTCATCGGTTTGTTGCAGGATGTCGGGTTGCCTGCGCTCGCCTGGTTGTCTCCCGACCGGGTCGGTTGCTGGACCCAGCTTCTCAACGCGTTGCCAAGCGAGCGAAAAGCGCTGGAGCGGGACATCTTCGGGTTGACCCACGAAGAGCTCGGGCAGTGGCTCGCTCGTTCGTGGGGTTTTCCGCAACGTCTGATAACCGTCATCGGCGACCATCACACGGTCGACAAGTACGGGCAAGCGGGCCGCGCCGAGCAGTCTGCCGACGAGGCCTATAAGCGAGTGGCTTGTGTCTCGGACTGGATTGCGTCCTACGTCACAACCGAGCACAAGGCGGTCGCTCGTGATTATACCCGTGAGCTCCTGCAACGGGTCTGTGGGCTCGGTGCGGACACGATTGACGAGCTCATAGACCGCATCCGACGTGGTGCGGAAGAGATGCTCACGGCATTTGGTATGGGGCCGGGCGGCAGCGAGCCCGATGCGCGGACCACGGATGGGTTAATCGCGGACTCGGCGGTTGCGCTCGCCGAGATGAATCTCGATGTCATCGAGGCGAACGAGCAATTGCAAAAGGCCTTGTATGAACGCGACGCGTTGGCGCGAAGATTGGAAGACGAGGTGCATAAGGCGCAGCGTATCCAGCGGCGCTTGATGCCGCACGACACGCCGGGCATCCGCCACGAAACTGAGAAACAACCCATTGATGCGATACGCGGGATCAACGTTTCCGCGCGCGAGCTTTCGGGTGACTTTTTTGATTATTTCCCGCTACGCGACGGCCGGTTGATGTTCAACCTCGCGGATGTCTCCGGTAAAGGTGTAGACGCGGCGCTGATGATGACAAAGACGAGCAGTCTGTTTAGATGCTTGGGAAGAATGGGCCCGGAGCTGGGCAAGCTGCTCGCCATCGTCAACAACGAGCTCATCGAGACATCGGTTGACGGCATGTTCGTAACCATGGTTGCGGGGGTTTATGACCCGGCCAGCCACGATGTGGAAATCATAAACGCAGGCCATCCTCCAGCGCTGTTGTTCCACCAGGGCGGTAAGGTGACCGAGATCCCGGCGGTGGCACCGCCGCTGGGCGTGGTCGACCAACGCAGTTACAACTCGGCAAAATACAATCTCAAAGGGAGCAGCTTGTATCTGTTTAGCGATGGGTTTTTGGAGGCGCGCGGCGAGCGCCGAGAGATGCTTGGATACAAGGGTGTGACCAAGCTGATACGGAGCATCTCCAGCACGCCAAAAGTGCAACGGCTCGCGCTCGCCGTCATGTCTTTGGGCAGGAAATCGGCAAAACCCAGCGACGACGTGACCATGCTTCTGGTCGAGCCTTAGGCCGGTCTTACGCGGCTGGGTCGGCCCGGTTGGCGCGAGCTGTGGTCCCGGTCTCAGAGCCGCCGGCGTGGTTTGGCGGCGACTTTCTTGGTAGCGAGGCTGCGCGTCTTTGCCTCGTTGCGCATCTTCCAAACGACGGTCCCAGTCAAAGCGAGCAAGACCCCGAAGCTCGCGCCCAGGACATTCCCGGAATAGGCGATTGCGGCGATACCCCCGAGCACGTACGCGGTGGGGAGCGTCGCGTAGACTGGCTTTGAAATCCACATGTCGTATCTCCTTGACCGAATTTCCGATGCAGGCAGCCGCAAGGTGTCAAGAATTGTCTGCAAATCACAGCGACCGGTTCACAGCCACGCATGTTGCTTGGTCGCGATGCTCCGGTTACCGGCGAAACCGCGGCTGATACTCACCAGACGCGGCACGTTTGGGCGCGCTTGCCTTTGCCTAGTGCTCGCGGATGGGTTCTGGACTCCATATCTGCGGGTCGGAAAGCGCGAAGTGTACGCGCTGAGGTAAGCGTCCTTGCGGGTTCAACAAATTGGCGGCGTGCGGTTTAATGTAATCGGTGGCCTCGAGGTTGCGAACGCATCGCCGAGAAGCTTTGCACCCGGCAACAGCGCCAGCCAGGGAAATGATTCGTGCGATGTCGGGTAGCTCACACGTAGCCGTGTGGTGGCCTTGCTTCTGAAGCATAGCCGCGAAACATAGGCGTAGGACGTTGCCACCGACGGATTCTTCCCCGCTGGCCCGAAGTAAAAGGAACCTCGCTGCAAGCATTCGTCGTCATAAACACCACATTGAAAGAGAACGCTGTTCTTGCCAAATGCGTAGATGGCGTCGATGTGTTTCATGGTGCTGGCCCGGTTACGACATTGGCGCACAGAGTATGCCGGCGGCGCAGGCGCCAACGTGATGATCACCACAATCTGGTGCAGAAAATCACAAAGACCTCTGATAGCTCTGGCGCCGTGGCGTTTGGGAGCGGGGTTGGCACAGCGCGTCCACGAGCGCTATCGCCCGGCGACAAGGGCTTGGGTCTCAACCCGGGACCTTGGCTGTGCTTTGCGGCTAGGCGACGCCCGCGTATAGCACAGTGCACGCGACGACGGCGGCGATGATGCCGGCGACGTCGGCCGTCAAACCGGCCGCCAGGGCGTGGCGCACTCGGCGGACTTGGACAGCGCCAAAGTAGACGGCGAGCACGTAGAAGGTGGTCTCGGTCGACCCTTGCAGCGTACTCACCAAGTAGCCGACGTAGCTGTCCGGACCAATCGCGGGGTCTTGAATGGTCGCGGCGAGCACGCCGTAGGCGCCCGAGCCGGACAAGGGCCGGAGCAGCGCCATCGGCAGCGCTTCACCCGGCAAGCCGATGGCCGAGGTCAGGCCGCCAATCGACCCTATCACCATATCGAGCGCGCCGCTCGAACGGAACATCCCCACCGCAACCAGGATGGCGACCAGATACGGAATGATGCGCACGGCAACCTGGAAGCCGTCGCGCGCGCCCTCGACAAAGACCTCGTAGACGCGCACACGCCGGACAACGCCAAAACCCAACAGCAGTACGATCAGGCCTGGGATGATCCACGGTCCAACATCCGAGCCGTACACCACCGCAAACGGGATCAAAGCGGCCAACCCCGCGAGCGCGAGATAGGAGACCCACGCGGGGTAGCTGTGCGACGCCTCTTCGGGCAAGGTCTCGGCCACCGCGTGCTCCGTATCCGCCGGTGTAGGCTCATCGTGCGTAACCGGGGTCTCGATGCCCTGCGGCACGGGGAAGAATCGCTGGTAGAACTTGGCGGCGATGATCGCGACCGCGGTCGAGCACAGGGTGGCAAACAAGGTCGTCGGCACAATCCCGGCGGGGTCGCTGGAACCCGATGCCGCTCTGAGCGCGATCACGCCCGTTGGTAGCAGTGTCACGCTGGACGTATTGATCGCCAGAAACAAGGCCATCGCGTTGGTGGCCGTGCCCTTGTGCTCGTTGAGCTTGTCCAGCTCTTGCATCGCGCGGATGCCAAAGGGTGTGGCCGCATTGCCAAGCCCCATGACGTTGGCCGACATGTTCATGATCATCGCGCCCATCGCCGGGTGCTCCGCCGGCACGTCGGGGAAGAGGCGTACCATCAGCGGGCGTACCAGCCGCGCGATGATGCGCAGCAGACCACCCTCTTCGGCCACTTTCATGAGACCCAAGAACAACGCCATGACACCGATCAAACCCAGCGCGAGTGTGACCGAACCCTTCGCGGCTTCGATCACACCGGTGGCCAGCACCTCCATGGGCGAGACCGCGTCCGCGTGCCCGGCGACCCAGGTGAGCTGCCTAACTGCCGTGACCAAGAAGGCGATTAGCACGAGTGCAAAGAAAATTATATTCATGCGCTATTCGCCACGCCGCCGGTTACTCCTGCAGCCATTGCTCGAAGCGTTCCATGAGACGGTCGTTGATCCTTGCATACCACAGGTCGTCTTTGTGGATTGCGGTCCGAAAGTGTGCCGGCGTGGTCGGCATGTGCGGGCGCATGTCCACACCCGTTTCTGCATGCGTCCAGATCAGCCTGGCCGAGGAACGACGCGCCGGACCGTAGGCGATGTATTTGGCTTGGTCGGCAAGCCGCCGCGTGTCTGTAGCAAAGCGGATAAACTCCATCACGGTGTCGTACTTCGGCGTGCCCTTGGGTATTCCCCAGCCGCTCAGCTCGTAGACCTGACCGTCCCAGATGATCTCGATGGGTTGGCCCTCGATGACCGCGGCATTGAAGAAGCGTCCGTTGTAGCCAGACGCCATGACAACCTCGCGGCTGGTGAGCAGGTCCACCGGTGTCTCGAGGTCCTCCCACCACACGATGTGCTCCTTGATCTGGTCGAGCTTGGCAAAGGCGAGCCGCAATCCTCGTTCGGTGCTCAACAGCTCGTAGATCTCCTCGCGCGGCACACCGTAGGACATCAGCGCCCACTCGAGAATCGCGACGGGGCGCTTCTGTAAGGCACGCTTGCCTGGAAAGCGCGCGATATCGAATAGATCCTCGACGCGGCTGGGCGGCGCGGCGCGGAACGCGTCCCGGTGGAATGCAATCACCGTGGATGACACGATCTGGGCGACCCCGCAACGCGTGAGACCGCCCCGGAAGAAGTCCTTGCTCGCGGGCGTGCCGTCGGGCGCCGCGGCCAAGACCGCGTGGTCGATGGGCTCGAGCAAACCCTCTTCGCATGCAAGCAGCGTGTCCGCGGTTGTCAGATCGATTAAATCCCATCGCGGTGTTCCGGAGCGTACTTGCTCGCGCAGCTCTTCGACCCCACCGTTGTACTGCTCGACCTCGATGGCCACCCCGGTGCTGTCTGTAAAGGGTTCGAAGTAGGCCCTTTTTTGACTATGTTCGTAAGGACCACCCCAGGAGACCACGGTGATACTATCATCGGGCTGAGCCGTGGCAATGGCTGCCGGCATTACGAACACCGCAACCAAGCGCTGCAACAGCTTTCTCGACCGCACTATACGCTCCTCCCCCTAGGTTGCCTCGTGTTGGTCACGACGCAATGTGGCCTGTACCTCCAAGTAACCCTTGATGATCGAGCCCTCGAAGATAACGCCGACCAGCTTGTTGTCGTCTTGCGAGCGCACGACCGGGATGCTCTGACCCACAAACTCACCCATCTCCGCCATCGCCTCCCAAAGCGACGTGTCTTGCCTGAAGACGAGCGCTTCGCGCTCGGCGACCGTGGAAAGCGCGGCCGACGGGGAAGCACCATCGGCCTCCAGGCGCAGCAACTTGCCCAGGCTCACCGTGCCCATATACACGCCCGCGGCATCCACGACATAGCCCTCGGCGCGGCCGGTTTCTACGAGCACTGCCTTGCTTTGTTCGAGTGTTAGCGTATCCGATAGCCGGGTAAAATCCTGGGTGATGTATTCGGCAATGGTGCGCTCGCTCAAGACGGCTTTGTCGCTGCCAAGGGAGAGGTCGAGCCCGCGTCGCGAGAGCTGGACGTCGAAAAAGGAGCGGCCAAAGATGCGATAGGCAACGACGTTGGAGAACACAACGCTGACCATGGCCGCGGTGGCCAAATCGTAGTTTCGGGTCAGCTCGAAGACGATCAAGATGCTGGTGAGCGGCGCACCGATCACCGGGCTCATGACGGCAACCATCCCGCAGACCGCGTAGACGGCGATGCTGGAGCGGGCGTCGTCTAACACGAAGTCCACACCGATGGCGCTCAAGGCACCAAAGAGGACCCCGATAAACAGCGCGGGGCTGAACACGCCGCCGGCAAAGCCAAAGCCGATACAAAGCGCGGTGGCGAGAATTTTGGCGACCATGATGGTCGCGAGCTCTGTCGACGAGAAGGCGCCTTCGATGGTCGCAAAGCGCAAAGTCAAATCCCCGATACCCAAAATATCCGGGATCCAGACCCCGATACAGCCAACGACCGCCCCAGCGAATGCCGGCTTTAGATAGCTGGGGATCCTGAAGCTGGAGGCAAGCCGCGTGAAAAAAAGAATGCTGCGCATGAAGACCACGGCCACCAACGCGCCGCTGACACCGATGACGATAAAGAACAAGAACTCATGCGCGTGTGTGATGCTTTCGGTCCGAATCTGAAACGTTGGTTCGTAGTGCAACAGCACGTTCGAGATGATAAACCCCATGGTAGAGGCCACGGTGACCGGAGCGAACGCGCGTAGTGAATAGTGTCTGAGCACCACCTCGTGGGCAAAGATTATCCCCGCGATCGGTGCGTTGAACGCGGTCGAAATTGCAGCCGCTACACCGCAACCGATCCCGATTCGACCCCATATCCAGGCGACTCCGAACACGCGCGCCACCGTAGCGCCAAGGGTCGCACCCATGTGTGCCAGAGGCCCGTACTGTCCAACCGAAGCGCCGCTGCCCAACGCGACCAAGCTGGCCAGCGCGGTGACCGCGCCCGAGCGCGCGGGTAGATCACCGGAATACTTTTGACAGCTCTCGATGAATTCGGGTGGCCCGTGCGGCCGGCGCTCGGGAATCAGGTGATAGCAAAGCAATCCGACGACCAGCCCGCCGGCGGCGGGCACCGCGATGGTCGCTACCGAAAGCCACGGTGTGGTGCCCGCAAGCACCCGGCTGCGTGGTGAGATAAACAGTAGGTCGTTGAGCAAGTCAACCAGCTCGACAAAGCCGATGGCCGCGAGCGAAGCGACGGTGCCGATCAAGATTCCAAAGCACGTTATACCGACGATGCGGATAAAAGCGCTTGGTTCGGTGGGCGCGCTTTGCATGAGCTACCGGTGGCAACAGTGTGGTGGCATTAATACAGGTTTCGGGCCGTGGCGGGACCCACAGCCTATACCGACAGCCGCCGCGTGCTCAAATACAGACGTTCGCCGAGCATGAGTTGGAGTCGCGAAAAAGTGATGCGCCGGTGGCACAAGCCCTTTGAGCCCGTGGCGCCGTCAAAAACGGGCTTTTGCGTATGGGCCCTGGAATCGCCGTCGATGCGCGCGACTCTCGCTCGGAAATGGGAATCTTTATATGCTCTACGGGTTGGTTCGCCGGTCGCGGACGGAACGTCCAACAAAAAGCCGATGGTCCAGGGCCGACGTTGCTGTGGCCGTGACCGCATGGACAGGGAGAAGAGGCGATGTTGCTAAACGAGTTGGGAAAGGCGTATCGCTATCTCCGCTGCATACCCAAGACCGTGTATTTCAATCTCAAGTATTTGCCGTTTCGCGACGCGCTCAAGTTTCCGATACTCGTATCGCACCGGGTCGCGCTGCGACGCATGCGGGGTCGTATACGCGTCGACCAAGCAAGCCTTGGACGGGTCAAGATAGGATTTAGGAGCAACAACATCATCGATGAAGGTGTGGACCTGGCCGTTTGGGATGTAACAGGCACGGTTGAGTTTAACGGGCGTGTCGAAATCGGCTCGGCGACGAAGCTGCTGGTGTCCGGGCATCTAAGCCTCGGTGATGATCTCTGGGCCTCCGGTCGTTCGTTGATCTCTTGCGAGCAGCGTATCGAATTCGGTGCACACACGTTGCTGTCATGGGACGTTACGGTCATAGACCACGACTTTCACCCGGTGTCTGATCTGCAAACGGGTGAAGTGCTCAATGAGCCAAAACCCGTTTTGGTCGGGAAGGGTGTGTGGGTCGGCGCTGGCGCGACACTATTGCGCGGGTCGGTTGTGGGTGACGGTTGGTTTCGGCGAGCATCCCATCGCGCGCCGGAGGTCTGGAGGAACTGGGCTCGCCGGTGTGCTCGGTGTGGGGACCAATCTCGCTTTGCCGATGCGTGCCTGACGCAGCCTGGCGAGACTCGCAGCCGAGGCGCGTCATTCCAAGTGCAGGGTGCAGGCCAGGCGTTCGAGTACCCAAGGCGGTCCTCCCCCGATGATGCTGAGCGAGGTATTGTGGATGCTTGCGCCGGCAAGGGTATGCGGCCCCGGGTCGATCTGATGTTTCAATAGTGAGTGACACACTAGCGCGTGGGTCACCACGCAGGTGTCTCCGGGCGCATGGTCCGCGATGGCACGGACATCGTGCCACGCCTTCGCCACACGTCCGTGAAACTGGGGCCACGACTCCCCGTTTGGCGGTTGGTAATCGTCGGCGAAGCGGTCGTCGTCGAGCTCGTCATAAGATTTGCCCCTGAGGTCACCAAAGTTTCGCTCGCGCAGGCTTGCGAGCGTATGCGCGGGCGCATTTGTCGTGGTCTGTATTGCCTCGGCGGTCATCTCGGCGCGTGTGTAGTCACTGACCAGAATACGCTGGATGGGGAAGTCCCGCAGACGCTTCGCCACCCGCCGTGCCTGCTCCTTGCCGAGGTCGCTCAGCGGTGTGTCTGGCCATTGGATGACCCGTGCTGCGTTGAGCACGGTTTCACCATGGCGTATAAGCAGTATGGCCATTATTCACACCCGCACGGTTTCGTAGGTTCAAAGACACTCCCCCATATCGCTTGCATTGGTTCAGACTCACTGTGATGCAGGTTATAGTCAGGAATATGACAACACAGCCCGCCTGGCAAGCCCCCGAAGGATGACACAGTCGCAAGTTGCACTCGAGTTTCTGCGATCCTTTCGCGCCGGTGATACTGGTGGATTGCCGACGTTGCTCACCGAAGACACCCGCTTTAGGGGGCCATTGTATCGCTTCGACTCCAAGGCGGCGTACTTGGACTGTCTGGAGAAAATACGCGATCCGCTCGTCGTGTTTGAGGCGCATGTGGTAGTAAGTCTTGGATCGGAGAATTGTTGATGTCCCGTCCCATCTACGCCCTCAATCTCTTCAATGTCTCGAACAAGGACGAATACCTCGCCTATTCGCGAAGATCAGCCAAAGAAGTCAAAGCTCACGGTGGCCGCGTCGTGGCCTTGGGAAAGTTCCATGAGGTTGCTGTGGGTGACATTGCGCCGCGCAACGTCCTCATCCTCGTTGAGTGGGCTTCAA
>CAJHYW010000299.1_pt1 | contig 56618 bp, 63 predicted proteins | sample 9198811 | NCBI WGS metagenome assembly CAJHYW01 (sample SAMEA7708378, study PRJEB35096) | sediment metagenome | biome: marine neritic benthic zone biome [ENVO:01000025]; feature: sediment [ENVO:00002007]; material: shallow marine sediment [ENVO:03000034] sea grass bed [ENVO_01000059] ...
CCCGAGGGCGTTGAGATGGTGATGCCTGGGGACAACATCCAGATGACGGTGAGTTTGATAGCGCCGATCGCGATGGAAGAGGGGTTGCGGTTTGCGGTGCGCGAGGGCGGGCGCACGGTGGGCGCCGGTGTGGTCGCCAAAATCATTGAATAAGGACGAAAGCAGTGACTAATCAGCGTATACGGATCCGGCTCAAAGCATTCGACCACCGGCTTATCGACCAGTCGGCCGTTGAGATCGTCGAAACGGCGCGACGTACAGGGGCCCAAGTACGTGGACCTATACCCTTGCCGACCCGTAAGGAACGCTTCACGGTGTTGATATCACCGCATGTGAACAAGGACGCGCGCGACCAGTACGAGATTCGTACGCACAAGCGCATCCTGGATATTCTCAACCCCACTGACAAGACGGTCGATGCGCTCATGAAGCTCGACCTCGCCGCCGGTGTGGACGTACAGATCAAGCTGAACTGAAGGTGGGCGTAGTGAGCGCCAGCGAATCCATGCGAATGAAAACCTTTTACCAAGCGCAAGCGTCGCTCTCATCCTCATGGGTTTGCCTCGACAGTTGTCCGAGCGCGCGGGAGAACCCGAGATGAGTATTGGGCTTGTTGGTCGCAAATGCGGTATGACGCGAGTGTTCGACGAAGAGGGTGCGTCGATCCCGGTGACGGTGATCGAGGTGCCGCCAAACCGTGTCACACAGCTCAAGACCTTGGAGAGCGACGGCTACTGGGCATGTCAGGTGACGGCGGGCGCGCGCCGCGCCAACCGTGTTCGCAAGCCCGCTGCCGGTCACTTCGCAAAGGCAAAGGTAGAAGCAGGACGTGGTCTTTGGGAGTTCCCGATCACGGAGGCCGAGGCGGGCGAACTCACCGTCGGCGGCGAAGTCAACGCGGAACGCTTCAACGAAGGACAAAAGGTCGACGTCGTCGGCACCAGCATTGGCAAGGGCTATGCAGGCGTCATCAAGCGCTACAACTTCCGCTCTCAGGATGCGACCCACGGCAACTCCTTGGCGCACCGTGCGCCCGGGTCGATCGGACAGAACCAAACGCCCGGACGGGTCTTCAAGGGCAAGCGCATGGCCGGACATATGGGTAACGTGCGCCGTACGGCGCAGAACCTCGAGGTTGTGCGGGTCGACAAAGACCGCAACCTGATACTGGTAAAGGGTGCCATACCGGGACCCAAGGGCGGCGATGTAATCGTTCGGCCCGCCGTCAAAGTGCGCGAAGCCTAAAGGGGGCCGAAGTCATGCAACTCGCACTAGATAAGAGCTTGACCGGCGATGGTGCCGCGCCCGTAGACGTATCGGATGGTGCATTCGGGGCGCCGTTCAACGAGCCGCTCGTTCATCAAGTCGTCGTGGCTTACCTGGCGGGTGCGCGCGCCGGCACGAAGGCGCAGAAGACGCGCGCGCAGGTGCGCGGTGGGGGCGCAAAGCCATGGCGGCAAAAAGGCACTGGTCGTGCCCGCGCCGGAAGCATCCGCAGCCCCATTTGGCGCGGCGGCGGGGTAACCTTTGCGGCGACACCGCGGGATTTCTCGCAGAAAGTGAACCGCAAGCAGTATCGCGCCGCCATGCGTTCGATCCTGTCCGAGCTGGTGCGCCAGGAGCGCTTATTGCTTTGTGAGGAGTTCAAGGTCGAGGCGCCAAAAACCAAGGAGCTGGTCAACAAGCTGGCTCCGCTTGTCGGCAAGAGCGTGCTGATTGTTACGGAGGAAGCCGATATGAATCTGTTGCTTGCGGCGCGCAATCTGCACTCTGTAGAGGTCAGCGAAGCGCGGGGCGTGGACCCGGTGCGTTTGGTGGCCTATGACGCGGTCATTATGACGGTGCCGGCGCTTCGCGTAGTGGAGGAGCGTGTGGCATGAGCCAGGACCGTCTCATGGGTGTTTTGCTGGCACCCCATATTTCCGAGAAAGGCACGCGCGTGGCTGATGCCCACCGTCAGGTCGTGTTCAAGGTGCGGCCCGATGCGCGCAAACCGGAGATCAAAAAGGCCGTCGAGCTTTGCTTTGGCGTCGAGGTGGACCAGGTGCGGGTAATGAACGTCAAAGGGAAACGAAAGACCTTTGGCCGGGTGCCGGGCCGTCGCAGCAGTTGGAAAAAGGCCTACGTTTCGCTCAAGCCCGGTCACGACATCGATTTCATGGGCGGGGAGTAGACAGATGCCCCTAGTAAAGACAAAGCCTACGTCTCCGGGTCGCCGATTCGTCACCCAGGTGAGGAGCGCCGAGCTGCACAAAGGCGAGCCCTTCGAGCCCCTGCTCACCAAGCAGACCAAGAGCGGTGGTCGCAACAACAAAGGTCGGATCACCACGCGTCACCGCGGCGGCGGTCACAAGCGCCGCTACAGAACGGTGGACTTCAAGCGCGACAAAGACGGGATTCCGGCGCGTGTGGAGCGGGTGGAGTACGACCCGAACCGCAGCGCGCATTTGGCGCTGCTGCTTTATGTCGACGGCGAGCGCCGCTATGTGATAGCGCCGCGCGGGGTGACGGCCGGCGCTGATTTGCTATCTGGAGCCAATGCCCCAATCAAAGCGGGTAACTGCATGCCATTGCGCAACATCCCGGTGGGCACCACGGTGCACTGTGTCGAGCTAAAACCCGGTAAGGGTGCGCAGCTTGCGCGTAGCGCGGGTGCGAGTGTGCAGTTGGTCGCCCGGGAGGGCGCCTTTGCCGTGCTCCGGCTGCGTTCCGGCGAGATGCGAAGAGTCCCCATTGAATGCCGCGCCTGCATCGGCGAGGTCGGCAATCACGAGCACGGCTTGCGCTCACTGGGTAAAGCGGGTGCAAACCGCTGGCGCGGCACCCGGCCGACCGTGCGCGGCGTCGCAATGAACCCCGTCGACCATCCACACGGTGGCGGCGAAGGTCGTAGCTCTGGCGGCAGACATCCCGTGACCCCGTGGGGTCAGCCCACCAAAGGGCACAAAACACGTAGCAATAAGCGCACGGATAAGATGATCCTGCGGCGACGCAAGCGCTAGCAAGATAGAGAGGACGTACAGGTGCCAAGGTCGATAAAAAAGGGTCCGTTTGTTGATGGACATCTGGCAAAGAAGGTTGATCAAGCGCGAGCGGCCAACAGCAAGCGACCGATTCGTACGTGGTCACGACGCTCCATGGTCGTCCCTGACATGGTCGGACTGACTATTGCCGTGCACAACGGTCGACAACATGTGCCGGTGCTGGTCACCGAGAACATGGTGGGTCACAAGCTCGGTGAGTTTGCTCCTACGCGTACCTTTCGCGGTCACTCCGGCGACCGTAGGGTGAAGAAATAGCGAGACAGCGCCATGCATGCAAGTGCCAAGCTGAAGTTCATAAGACTTTCGCCGCAGAAAGCCCGGCTGGTCGCAGACCAAATACGGGGCTTACCGGTCGAGCGAGCCGTGGATACGCTGACCTTTAGCAAGCAGCGCGCCGCGGCGATACTGAAGAAGGTGCTGCTGTCGGCCATCGCCAACGCGGAGCACAACGAGGGTGCGGACATAGATGAGCTGCGTGTTAGCGCGGTTTGCGTGGACCAAGGTCCGACCTACAAACGGTTGCAGCCGCGCGCGCGCGGCCGGGCAAATCGTATCGTGAAGCGGACCAGCCACATTGAGCTGACCGTGTCGGACAAATAAGAGAGGCGACCATGGGTCAAAAAGTACATCCCGTTGGTATCCGGCTGGGGATCATCAAGGACTGGAGCTCAATTTGGTATGCCGATACGCGTGAGTACGCTGACAATCTGAACACCGATCTCGCGGTGCGTGAGTATGTGCGCAAGAAGCTTGCACACGCATCGGTTAGCCACATTCAGATACAGCGGCCGGCGAAGAATGCGCGTCTCGTTATACATACGGCGCGACCGGGCATCGTTATCGGCAAGAAGGGCGAGGATATCGAAGCGCTGCGCAAGGACGTCTCCAACATGATGGGGGTTCCTGCGCACGTCAGTGTCGAGGAGATCCGTAAGCCGGAGCTCGACGCATTTCTGGTGGCTGAGAACGTCGCCAACCAGCTCGTGCGCCGGATTATGTTTCGCCGCGCCATGAAGCGTGCCGTGACCAACGCGATGCGCTTGGGTGCACAGGGCATCAAAATCAAGGTGGCGGGGCGCCTGAACGGTGCGGAAATCGCGCGGTCCGAATGGTATCGCGAAGGGCGTGTCCCCCTGCATACCCTACGCGCCGACATTGACTACGGTCTGACGGAAGCACACACCACCTATGGCGTTATCGGCGTCAAAGTGTGGATTTTCAAAGGTGAGGTCTTTGAGAGACCCAGCGATGCCGATACCACCGAAGCCGAGGCCGCGGAAGCCTAGTTTTGGGGCCGGCTCGAGATACTAACGATGTTGCAACCAAAGAGAACAAAGTACCGTAAGCAGCAGAAAGGCAAGAACCGCGGCATCGCGACCGTCGGTAACAAGGTGAGCTTCGGGGAATATGGCTTGCGCGCGACCACGCGGGGCCGGATTACGGCACGCCAGATCGAGGCGGCCAGACGCGCGATTACACGACACGTGAAACGTGGTGGGAAAACCTGGATTCGGATTTTCCCCGACAAGCCTATTACCAAAAAGCCGCTGGAAGTGCGCCAAGGCAAGGGTAAAGGCAACGTGGAATACTGGGTCGCGCTGGTACAACCGGGCCGTATGCTCTATGAGATCCAGGGCGTCGACGAGGAGCTGGCGCGTGAAGCCTTCCGCCTGGCGGCGGCCAAGCTTCCGGTGCAAACGGCTTTTGTGATCCGGACGGTAATTTAGATGAAAGCCAGCGAGCTAAGGAACAAGACCGACGAGGAGCTTAGCAATGAGCTCAACGAACTGGCGCGAGAAGCATTCAATTTGCGTATGCAAAAAGGCACGGGGCAGCTATCGCGCCACAGCGAAGTACGGGTGGTGCGTCGTGACATTGCACGGATAAAGACCATCCAAAGAGAACGGAAGGCGGATTGATGAACGACCAAGCTAAGGTGACTCGCACCCTGGTGGGACAGGTGATAGGCGACAAGATGGATAAGACTATTACCGTCTTGGTCGAGCGGCAGGTGAAACACCCGCTCTATCAAAAGTACATTCGTCGCTCGACGAAGCTGCACGCGCATGATGAGCAAAACGAATGCCGCGCGGGCGATACCGTGAGCATAGAGCAGTGCCGACCGCTTTCGAAGACGAAGTCATGGCGACTGCATAAAGTCTTGGAGCGCGCGCAGTAACGGCGTCGCGCGCGTACATCTAGCGGAGAATTCGATGATCCAGATGCAGTCAAAACTCATAGCGGCCGACAACAGCGGCGCGCGCAAGTTGCAGTGCATCAAGGTGCTTGGGGGGTCTCGCCGGCGTTACGCTCAGATTGGCGACGTGATCAAGGTCACCGTCAAGGAAGCTATCCCGAGGGGAAAAGTGAAGAAAGGCGAGATTTACAACGCCGTGGTCGTGCGCACCGCAAAGGGTGTGCGCAGACCCGACGGCTCGCTCATTCGCTTTGACCGAAATGCGGCGGTGCTGCTGAACAACCAGCTACAGCCCATCGGTACCCGTATTTTCGGCCCGGTAACACGTGAGCTTCGCAGCGAACGCTTCATGAAGATCGTCTCGCTGGCGCCCGAGGTGCTTTGAGGACATGGGTATGCGCAGACTACGCAAGGGCGACGATGTGGTCGTACGTACGGGACGTGACAAGGGAAAACGCGGCACCGTATTGCGCGTGCTCGACGAGCAGACGCTGTTGGTCGAAGGCATCAATTTGGTAAAACGTCACATGCGACCCAACCCGCAGCGGGGTATGTCCGGCGGGATCGTAGAGAAAGAGGTTCCGATACAGGCGTCAAACGTTGCATTGTTCAATCCAACGTCGGGCAAGGGCGACCGTGTGGGTGTGCGTCGTTTAGAAGACGGCAAAAAGGTGCGCTACTTCAAGTCCAATGATGAAGTGGTGGACGTGTAGAGCAAATGACGATGGCAAGACTGCAAGACTTTTACAGGGACACCGTTACTCCGCAGCTCAAGGAGCAGTTTGCTTATGCAAGCGTAATGCAAGTGCCGCGGATTACGAAGATCACCTTGAACATGGGTTTGGGTGAGGCGCTGGCCGACAAAAAGGTTCTGGACAACGCGCTTGACGACCTGGCAAGGATCACGGGTCAAAAAGGCGTGATCACCAAGGCGCGTGTCTCGGTGGCGGGTTTCAAAGTGCGTGAAGGCTGGTCCATAGGCAGCAAGGTGACTCTGCGCCGCGACCGCATGTACGAATTTCTGGACCGTCTCATCAATGTTGCAATCCCACGTACGCGAGACTTCCGCGGCTTTAGCCCGCGCGCTTTCGACGGTCGCGGGAACTACAATCTCGGGATCCGCGAGCAGATTATTTTCCCCGAGGTCGACTATGACAAGATCGATGCGATTCGAGGGCTGGACATAGCGATTACCACGTCGGCGCGAACCGATGAGGAGGGCCGGGCCCTGCTCACTGCGTTTAGCTTTCCGTTTCGGCCGAACTAGGAGCGTTGCGAGAATATGGCAAGACTTTCAATCATCAACCGGGAAACCAAGCGCGTGCGTTTGGTGAAAAAGTACGCGGCCAAGCGCAAGGCCCTCAAGGCGGTCGTGAAAGACATCAATGCGACCATGGAGGAGAAGCAGGTGGCGCAGAGAAAGCTGCAGAAGCTGCCGCGAAACTCCAACCCGGTCCGTTTGCACAATCGTTGCCGGATCACGGGTCGCCCGCACGGGTATTACCGGAAGTTTGGCTTGGGACGGAACAAGCTTCGCGAGGCCGCGATGCGCGGCGACGTGCCGGGCTTGGTCAAGGCAAGCTGGTAGGCACCGATAAGGCCAGGAGCAGATCGACGTGAGTATGCAGGACCCAATAGCAGATATGTTGACCCGAATTCGCAACGGTCAGGCGGCGGGCAAGGTGCGGGTAACCATGCCCGTATCCAAGCAAAAGCTGGCGATTGCGGAAGTGCTGAAGCAAGAAGGTTTTATCCGCGACTATGCGCCGGAGGAGGAGGACGACGGCCAGTTTTCGCTCGTTCTCAAGTACTACGACGGGCAGCCGGTCATTCGCCAGCTCAAGCGTGTCAGCCGGCCGGGTTTGCGGGTCTACAAGGGTAAAGGGGATTTGCCCAAGGTGATGGGCGGTCTGGGCATTGCGATTATTTCAACGTCTTACGGTCTGATGACCGACCGCGCCGCGCGTGCCGCCGGTCACGGCGGTGAAGTGTTGTGTGTCGTGTCGTAGAGAGCGTAGACACCATGTCTAGAATTTCCAAAGCGCCGATTTCTGTCCCCAAAGGGGTCGAAGTGACCATAGAAGACGGGGCCATCACCGTGAAGGGCAAAGGCGGGACCTTGAGCCAGACGCTGCACCAGGACGTCAGCGTCAAGCGCGTCGAGGATGTTCTGCAGTGCAGTGCCAACGAGGCTTCCATAAAGGGTGAGGCTTTGGCGGGTACGACACGCGCGCTGGTGCAAAACATGGTCACGGGTGTGAGTGACGGGTTCGAACGCAAGCTACAGCTCATCGGGATCGGCTACCGCGCGCAGATGAAGGGCAGCACCTTGAACTTGGCGCTCGGGTATTCGCATCCTATCGACTTTCCCGCGCCCAAAGGTATCTCCGTAGAGACACCGTCCCAGACCGAGATTGTCGTCAAGGGCATCGACAAGCAGCTCGTCGGCCAAACCGCGGCGATCATACGCGGCTTCCGTCCACCCGAGCCGTATAAGGGCAAGGGTGTGCGTTATGCCGATGAAAATGTGGTTCGCAAAGAGGCGAAGAAGAAGTAGGGCGAAGACAGATGGACAAGAAGACTGCTCGAAAACGACGTACCAAGAAAACCCGGGCCAGGATCCGGGCGCAGCAAGCGCATCGGCTTTGTATTCATCGCACGCCCCGACACATCTACGCTCAGGTGTTGGTGCCCGACGGCAGCAAAGTAACGGCCAGCGCTTCGACCGTCGACAAGCAGGTGAAGGGCGAAGCGCAGTATGGCGGGAACGTGGCTGCCGCGAAGGTGGTTGGACGTCTCATCGCCGAGCGCGCGCGTGAGGCGGGTGTGGAGCGGGTAGCGTTTGACCGTTCGGGCTTCAAATACCATGGTCGCGTCAAGGCCCTGGCCGATGCCGCGCGTGAGGCCGGCCTGCAACTCTGAGCAGCGGCGACAGCGCGTGAGAAAAGATTCGAGGTTTTAAATGGCAAATTTCCAAGCATCAGGCAAAGAAGACGACCTCCTAGAGAAGCTCGTGGCCATCAACCGCGTTGCAAAAGTCGTCAAGGGCGGACGTCTGTTCGGGTTTACGGCGCTGACCGTCGTCGGTGACGGCAAGGGTAAAGTAGGGCTCGGGCGCGGCAAGGCGCGAGAGGTTCCAGCCGCCATCCAAAAGGCAATGGAGAACGCGCGCAGAAACATGACCTCGGTATCGCTGAAGGGGCAGACGCTCCAGTATGCGCTCACTGCCAGGCACGGGGCCGCAAAGGTCTACATGCAGCCTGCCTCCGAGGGAACCGGGATCATCGCGGGCGGACCCATGCGGGCAGTTTTCGAGGTGTTGGGTGTGCGCGACGTGCTGGCTAAGTGCATCGGCTCGCCGAACCCCATCAACGTTATCCGGGCGACGGTCAAGGGGCTGAGCCAGATGGCGGACCCCGAAGAGATCGCCGCGAAGCGCGGCAAGACTGTCGACGAGATAATGGGTTAGGCGATGAGCAAGAAGCCACAAGCGGGTGCCTTGAAGGTGACTTTGGTCCGCAGCCTCAACGGTCGACTCGCCAGCCACAAGGCGTGTGTGCGCGGGCTTGGCCTGCGCCGTATGCACCACAGCGTAGAGGTCGAGGATACACCGTGCACGCGCGGGATGATCAACAAAGTTTCCTATATGCTTCGGGTCGAGGAGGCGAGCTAGCCATGCGCTTAAACACGCTGAGCGACAAGAACAGCGGCCGGCGAGCCGCGAAACGTGTCGGCCGCGGCATGAGTTCCGGGCACGGTAAGACCTGTGGGCGCGGGCATAAGGGGCAGCGCTCGCGCTCGGGTCGAGCGGCCACGGTTGGTTTTGAAGGCGGGCAGATGCCACTGCAACGCCGGCTGCCGAAGTTCGGCTTCCAGTCGCGTACGGCGCCGCGCAAAGACGAGGTGCGCTCAGGGCAGATCGCGCGCGTCGAGGGCGACACGGTGGACCTGGTCTCGCTAAAGGCCGCAAAGCTCATTCGAGGGTCGGCACGCCAGGTGAAGATCATCGCGGCCGGCGAGGTTACCCGCGCTCTGGCGATACGCGGGGTCGCGGTGAGCAAGGGTGCGCGAACGCTCGTCGAAACCGCGGGTGGTAAGGTCGAGGCCTAATGGCGACACGGTCTGCAAAGAATCAGCCGGCTACGGGGGGTGGTCCGTCGACCGAGCTAAAGCAGCGGCTGCTGTTTGTGCTCGTCGCCTTGATCATCTACCGCATCGGGTCCTTTATACCCGTGCCCGGCATCGACCCAGCGGCGCTCGAGCTGTTGTTCGAGCAACAGCGCGGCACCATCTTGGATATGTTCAACATGTTCTCCGGTGGTGCGCTCGGGCGTTTTTCGGTCTTCGCCATCGGCATCATGCCCTACATCTCTGCGTCCATTATCATGCAGCTTCTCTCGCATGTGGACCCGCGTCTGAAGCAGCTACGCAAGGAGGGCGAGCAAGGGCGCAGAAAGATTACTCAGTACACCCGTTACGGTACCGTGGCACTCGCCACCTTTCAGGCGCTTGGCGTTGCCATCGCGCTGGAAGGACAACAGGCCGGGGGCTTGCAAGTGGTGCTGGACCCCGGATATGCGTTTCGTCTGACCACCGTCGTCACGCTGGTCACCGGGACCATATTCTTGATGTGGCTGGGTGAGCAGGTCACCGAGCGGGGTGTGGGTAACGGCATCTCGATCATCATTTTCGCGGGTATCGTCGCCGGGCTTCCGCAGGCCATCGGCGGGACCTTGGAGCTTGCACGCACGGGCGAGCTGCACGTGCTGTTGGTGCTCCTGCTACTCGCCATCGCGCTTGGTGTGACCGCCTTCGTCGTGTTTGTCGAGCGCGGTCAGCGCCGAATCACGGTGAACTACGCTAAACGCCAGGTGGGGCGGAAGGTTTATGCGGGCCAGACCAGCCATCTCCCGCTCAAGCTCAACATGTCTGGAGTCATTCCACCGATTTTCGCGTCTAGCATCATTCTTTTCCCCTCGACCCTGGCAGGGTGGTTTGGGAGCTCTGGCGGCGGCTTCTCTTGGCTGAGCGACATCTCTACGCTGCTGTCACCCGGCCAACCGCTCTACGTGCTTTTCTACGCGCTCGCGATTGTGTTCTTCTGCTTCTTCTATACCGCGCTCGTCTTCGACCCAAAGGAGACCGCGGATAATCTGAAGCGCCAAGGGGCCTTTATCCCCGGTATTCGTCCCGGTGAGCAGACCGCGCGTTACATAGACGGTGTGACCACAAAGCTGACCGTGTGGGGTGCCGCCTACATCACCGCGGTGTGTTTGCTCCCGGAGTTCATGATCGTGCAGTGGAGCGTACCCTTTTACTTCGGAGGCACCTCCTTGTTGATCATCGTCGTCGTGATTATGGACTTTATGTCGCAGGTGCAGGCTCATATGATGTCGCACCAGTACGAAGGCCTGTTGAAGAAGGCCAATCTCAAGGGCTACACCCGCAGCGGAGTACCGCGCTGAGCGCGCGTTTAAGGATTGTGAGATGAAAGTTCGAGCATCGGTGAAGCGATTTTGTCGCAATTGTAAGATCATCAAGCGTAATGGCGTTGTGCGTGTCATCTGCAAGGACGCACGACACAAGCAGCGGCAAGGCTGATAAAGCTTAGGAGTTTATAAGCATGGCGCGAGTCTCTGGGGTCAACATCCCCGACCGAAAACAAACCTGGTTGTCGCTGACCGCGATCTATGGCATTGGCCGAACACGGGCCTTCGAGATCTGCTCGGCGGCCGGTATCAGTGCCGACGTCAAGGTCATCGACCTCACGGAGGAAGAGCTGGATAAGCTCCGTACCGAGGTAGCGCGGCACACCACGGAAGGGGATCTACGCCGTGAAACGTCTATGAACATCAAACGTTTGATGGACTTGGGCTGTTACCGCGGCATCCGTCATCGCCGTGGGCTACCCGTTCGCGGCCAGCGGACTCATACTAATGCGCGTACCCGTAAGGGGCCGCGTCGCGTAATCAAGAAATAGTGGTGAAAGGTCATGGCGAAGTCTAAAGTTCGTGTAAAGAAGAAGGTCAAACGCAGCGTGACCGACGGCGTGGCTCACATCCACGCATCGTTCAACAACACCATAATCACGATCACCGACCGGCAGGGAAATGCATTGGCGTGGACGACCGCGGGCAGCAGCGGTTTTCGCGGCTCGCGCAAGAGCACACCCTTTGCGGCACAAGTTGCCGCGAGCCGGGTGGGTGAAATCGTGCAAGAGTACGGGATGAGAAGTCTGGAAGTGTGCGTCAAGGGGCCGGGACCAGGGCGGGAATCCGCGGTCAGGGCCTTGAACAACGCGGGATTCAAGATCACCAGCATCACCGACGTGACGCCGATACCGCACAATGGGTGTCGGCCGCCAAAGAAGCGTCGGGTCTAGGAACAGGATACAACTATGGCTAGGTATATCGGCCCAAAGTGTAAGCTCAGTCGACGCGAAGGCACCGACCTTTCGCTAAAGAGCCGCGCGCGCGCGCTCGATTCGAAATGCAAGCTCGAGAAGCCACCCGGCCAGCACGGTGCCGCACGTCAGCGCAGGCTGTCAGACTATGCGCTGCAGCTTCGTGAGAAGCAGAAACTGCGTCGAATCTATGGTGTCTTGGAACGCCAGTTCCGCAAATACTACGGTGAGGCAGCGCGGCGTCGTGGCTCGACGGGTGAGAACCTGCTCCAGCTTCTAGAGTGTAGGCTAGACAATGTCGTCTACCGGATGGGGTTTGGTGCGACCCGGGCGGAGTCACGCCAGCTCGTCAGTCACAAGGCGATCACGGTCAACGGTCACTGCGTCAACGTTCCTTCATACCAGGTCAAGGCCAGCGATGTCGTCGCGATACGAGAGAAGTCGAAAAAGCAATCGAGAATCCAGGAGGCGCTCGCGGTTGCGGAGCAGTACGGCTTCCCGGACTGGGTCGACGTTGACTCTACGAAAATGGAAGGCGTGTTCAAGTCGGTACCGGCGCGAGACGAGCTGCCGCCCGACATCAACGAACAGCTTGTTGTTGAGCTTTACTCGAAGTAAGGCAAGCGTTTAAGGAGACAGAGCATGCAGGGTACTGCAACCCAATTGCTAAAGCCTCGCTTGGTCGATGTCAGACCGGTAGGCGACAACAGTGCAAAAATTACCATCGAACCATTAGACCGCGGTTTCGGCCACACGCTTGGTAACGCCCTGCGTCGCGTGCTGCTTTCCTCGATGCCCGGGTGCGCGGTCGTGGAAGTCGATATCGACGGGGTGCTGCATGAGTATACCACCATCGAAGGTGTACAAGAGGACGTGACGGAGGTGCTGCTTAACCTCAAAGGTTTGGCTATACGCATGCACGCGCGCGAGGACGCGACCCTCACGCTGAACAAGAAAGGCCCCGGCGTTGTGCTGGCGAGCGATGTGGCCTTGGACCACGACGTGGAAGTCGTCAACCAGGACCATGTAATCGCGCACTTGACCAAGGCCGGCGAGCTCAACATGACCATGAAGGTCGCTGTGGGCCGCGGCTACCAGCCAGCGTCGGCCCGCGCCTCCGAAGAGGAGGGCGATCGCCCCATCGGTAAGCTGCTGCTGGACGCATCCTTCTCCCCCATCCGCCGCGTCTCCTATGTCGTTGAGAGCGCGCGTGTGGAGCAGCGGACCGACTTGGACAAGCTTGTGGTCGAGATCGAGACCAACGGCACCGTAGACCCGGAAACGGCCATTCGTCATGCGGCGGGGCTGCTCCAGGAGCAGCTCTCGGTGTTCGTGGACCTACGTAGCAAGGAGGTCGAGTCACCGACAAAGCCCGAAGCCGAGATCGACCCCATCTTGCTCCGCCCGGTGGATGACTTGGAGCTCACCGTGCGCTCGGCAAACTGCCTCAAGGCGGAGAGCATCTACTACGTCGGCGATTTGATCCAACGCACCGAAGTGGAGCTGCTCAAGACGCCCAACCTGGGTAAGAAATCTCTCACCGAGATCAAGGACGTGCTCGCCTCGCGCGGGTTGTCCTTGGGGATGCGTCTTGAAAACTGGCCGCCACCGGGGCTACACGACCAGGACGGCGGGCTCTAAACATCGTGCGAGACTACGACTATGCGGCATCGTAAAAGCGGGCGCGTACTGGGCCGAACCAGTGCACATCGGAGCGCTATGTATCGCAACATGGCGGCTTCGCTGATTCGCCACGAGATGATTCACACCACGGTCGAGAAGGCCAAAGAGCTGCGGCGTGTCGTCGAGCCCATGATCACGCTGGCCAGAGAAGATACAGCATCGAAGCGGCGTCTGGCCTTTGACCGGCTGCGAGACCGACAATCGGTGACAAAGCTCTTCGATGAGCTGGGCTCTCGCTACCGTGAAAGACCCGGCGGCTATGTGCGGATACTAAAATGCGGTATTCGACCGGGCGACAAGGCCAGTATGGCTATTGTCGAGCTGGTTGACCGGCCGGTAGTCGATGACGACGGCGAAGACGACGACGAGTGACGCCGTCCACTTACGTATGAGCCAAGAGCCGGGCGTATGCCCGGCTTTTTCTTTCTGGGCGTACTCGTCGCTGTTTGTTGCGCCAGGAGCCGCCGTATGCGCAGTGCGTTTGGTACGCTGCCACCACCGTAGGTGACCATCGCTGGGCCGCACGAGGCTGCGCACCGCAGACGGTTTCGTCGCGACCCCAGCGCCCTTGCTTAGCCAAGAGCAAGCGATACGCGAGGGTGTGTGCAGCGGGCTCCCGGGCCCCACTGCTACACTGTGTGCTATAGCTTCTTTCGCAGCAGCTCGTTGACTTGTTTTGGGTTGGCCTTGCCCTGTGAAGCCTGCATCACCTTACCCACAAAGAAGCCGAGCACCTTGTGCTTGCCGGCGCGGAACTCCGCGGTCTGCTCGGGGTGGGCGTCGATGATTTCATCGATCATCTGCTCCAAGGCGGAGCTATCGGTAATTTGCCTGAGACCTTTGGCTTCGATTACGGCGTCCGCGTTGCCCGCGTCCTGCCACATGGCCTCGAAGACTTCTTTCGCGATCTTGCCCGAGATAGTTCCGTCGACGATGCGCCTTATCATGCCACCAAGCCGGTCCGGCCCAAGCGGCGAGCAAGTTATGGATGTATTGGTGCGTTTTAGCGCGGCGGTCAAGTCGCCGATGATCCAGTTGGCCGCGGATTTCGCCTCTCCACCGGCCGCCTCCACGGTGGCCTCGAAGAAATCTGCAAGCTCGCGACTCGCAACGAGCATGTCGGCGTCATGAGAGCCGAGCGCGTAGTCGCTCATAAAGCGCAGACGTTTCTGCTGGGGTAGCTCGGGAAGCTCTGCACGTACTTCTTCGAGCAGCGATTCGGACACCTCGACCGGTAGCAGGTCGGGGTCGGGGAAATAGCGGTAGTCGTTTGCCTCTTCCTTGCTTCGCATCGCCCGGGTTTCGTCACGGTCGGCGTCGTAGAGCCGGGTCTGCTGCTCTACGACGTCCCCGCGCTCCAGGATATCGGTTTGGCGCTCGATCTCGTGCTCGATGGCGCGCTCCACAAACCGAAAGGAGTTGAGATTCTTGATCTCGGTGCGTGTGCCGAGCCGCTTGGTACCCGATGGTCTTAGCGAAACATTCGCATCACACCTAAAGGAGCCTTCCTGCATGTTGCCATCACAAATACCGAGGTAACGCACCAACGTGTGCACCGCGCGCATGTACGCGATGGCTTCCTTGGCGGAATACATTTCGGGCTCGGAGACAATCTCCAGCAATGGTGTGCCCGCACGGTTCAAGTCTACGCCGGTCATCCCCTGAAAGTCTTCGTGCAAGGATTTACCCGCGTCTTCTTCCAGGTGGGCTCGTGTGATACCTACACGCTTCGAGCCGCCCTCGGTCTCGATGACGAGGGACCCGCTTTTTACAATCGGGTGCTCGTACTGACTTATTTGATAGCCCTTTGGGAGGTCAGGATAAAAGTAGTTCTTTCTCTCGAAAACCGAGCGTGGCGAGACCTGGGCGCTGATAGCCAGACCAAACTTGACCGCCATGCGTACCACTTCGCCGTTGAGCACCGGCAGAACACCAGGAAGGCCAAGGTCCACGGCGCAGGCCTGTGTGTTTGGAGGGGCGCCAAAGCCGGTGGAGGCGCCCGAGAAGATCTTGCTCGCGGTCGCGAGCTGCGCATGTATCTCCAAACCTATGACCGGCTGCCAGCTCATATGCGTCTACTCGAAGCCGGGTGGCATATGCCGGTGCCAATCGGTCACCTGCTGATACTGATGGGCGACCGAGAGCAGCCGCGCTTCTTCGAAGTAGTTGCCGATTACCTGCAGCCCGACGGGAAGGCCGGCTACAAAGCCCGCCGGCACGGATATGGCGGGGAGACCGGCTAGGTTGACAGCCGTCGTGTAAATATCGCAAAGGTACATGCTCACCGGGTCGTCGCTGCGCTCGCCTAGCTTGAAGGCGACGCTTGGTGTGGTCGGACCCATAATTACGTCGACCTCGCCGAAGACCCGTTGAAAGTCCTCGCTGATCAGACGCCGAAGCCGTTGTGCCTTGAGATAGTAAGCATCGTAGTAACCCGCCGAGAGTGCGTAAGTGCCGATCATGATGCGACGTTTGACCTCGGGGCCAAAGCCCTCGCCTCGCGAGCGCTTGTACAAGTCCTCGAGGTCGAGCGGGTTCTGTGCCCTGTATCCAAAGCGTATGCCGTCGAATCGCGACAGGTTCGACGAGCACTCGGCCGGGGCCACGACGTAGTAGGTGGGTATGGCCAAGTCCGTGTTTGGTAAGCTGATTTCACTCACCATCGCGCCAAGGCGTTCAAAGCGATGAATCGCGTCCTCGACGGTTTGTGCGACGTCCGCGTCCAACCCCTCGCCAAAGTGCTCTTTCGCAACCCCGATACGCAGCCCGCGAAGGTCGTTCTCGAGTGCGCCCACATAGTCGTCCACGGGGTGGTCGATGCTTGTCGAGTCGCGGGTATCGAATCCAGCCGCCGCGTCCAGGACCCAGGCGATATCCTCGGCGCTGACTGCGATTAGTCCGCCTTGGTCCAGGCTGGACGCAAAGGCGACCATGCCGTATCTGGAGACGCGTCCGTAAGTCGGCTTCAAACCGGTGACGCCGCACAACGCGGCGGGTTGGCGGATGGAGCCACCGGTGTCGGTACCCGTGGCGATGGGCACCAACCGCGCAGCGACGGCGGCGGCGGAGCCGCCCGAGGAGCCGCCCGGGACACGCGTTGCATCCCACGGGTTACACACGGGGCCGTAAAAGCTGTTCTCATTGGACGAGCCCATGGCGAACTCGTCCATGTTGGTCTTACCCAAGGTCACCATGCCCGCTTCTTCGATGCGCTCTACGACGGTTGCGCTGTAGGGCGAGACGAAGTTATCCAGCATGCGCGAGCCGCACGACGTCTTGATGCCCTCGGTGCAGAAAATGTCCTTGTGCGCAATGGGTATGCCGACCAAGGGCGCATGCGCGCCCGCTCGAATCCTGCTATCCGCGGTCTGCGCCTGGGCGTGGGCGAGCTGGTCGGTCACCGTGATAAAGCTGTTCAGACGCGGCTCAAAGGTCTGCACGCGGTCCAAGTAGATTGAGACAAGCGCCTCACTCGAGACCTCCTGCGACGCCAGCGCCGCGCAGAGTCGCGAAATAGGCTCCCTGTACATGGGTATTTTGCCTTGGCCGGGCTGAGGTGGCGGTGGGCGCGGCAACAAGCCTACTCGATGACCCTGGGCACGAGGTACAGACCGTCTTTGGCCATGGGTGCGACGCACTGGTGCTTATCGCGTTCGTCGGTCTCCGTCACGTGGTCGGGGCGCAGTCTTTGCGTCGCATCGAGTGGATGAGCCATGGGTTGAACATCCTCAGTGTCGATGCTATTCATTCGCTCGACCAAAGCGAGGATGCTCGAGAGCTCGTCTACGTAGCCGGGTACATCCGAGTCGCTCAAAGACAGGCGCGCGAGGTGCGCAATCTTCTCCACATCGGTCTTTGTCAGCGACATTCTTCGACTGTCCAAAAGGTTTTATGGCAGCGTCTTCTACCCCGACCCTAGCTTGCCCAAATCGAGGCCCACTGCTACATTAACTAAGTTATACGCGTTCTTTACAAGCACTTGTTTTCTTTCCGCTCCGGCGATTATACCTAATCCATAAACGCGCTTCATTGGCGACTCCCACCGAGCAAGGCTGAGCTCCGCATGCTACTCAAAAGACTGCGAGGAATTTTTTCAAATGACCTCTCTATCGATCTTGGCACTGCGAACACGCTGATATACGCGCGGGGTCAAGGCATCGTGCTCAACGAGCCTTCGGTAGTGGCGATTCGACAAGAACGTGGTGCCGGGGGGGCGAAGAGCATTGCAGCCGTGGGCAACGACGCCAAGTCAATGCTTGGACGTACGCCGGGACACATCACGGCAATCCGACCGCTAAAGGACGGCGTCATCGCCGACTTTACGGTGACGGAGAAAATGTTGCAGACCTTCATACACAAGGCTCATGAGAACAAGTTTCTTCGCCCGAGCCCGCGTGTCTTGGTTTGTGTGCCTTGCGGTTCCACCCAGGTGGAGCGCCGCGCCATCCGCGAGTCGGCCGCCGGGGCGGGTGCCCGCGAGGTGTATTTGATCGAGGAGCCGATGGCGGCCGCGATCGGTGCCGGGATGCCCGTGAGCGAGGCCAGCGGCTCGATGGTGCTCGATATCGGCGGCGGCACGACCGAGGTCGCGGTTATCTCGCTAAACGGTATCGTTTACTCGGAATCGGTGCGGATCGGCGGCGACCGCTTTGACGAAGCCATCATCAACTACATCAGACGCAACTACGGAACACTGATCGGCGAGGCGACCGCGGAGCGCGTCAAACATGAGGTGGGGTCGGCGTATCCTGGTAACGAAGTGAAGGAAATCGAGGTGCGCGGACGCAACTTGGCCGAGGGTATCCCACGCAGCTTCGTGCTGAACAGCAATGAGATTCTCGAGGCTCTGCAGGAGCCTTTGTCTGGTATAGTGAGCGCCGTCAAAACCGCGTTGGAGCAAACCCCGCCCGAGCTCGGGGCGGATGTGGCCGAGCGTGGTATGGTGTTGACCGGCGGTGGCGCCCTGCTAAAGGACCTGGACCGCCTGCTCATGGAAGAAACGGGGATCCCGGTGATCATAGCGGACGACCCACTGACCTGTGTCGCCCGGGGTGGTGGCCGGGCGCTCGAGATGATGGATGAGAAGGGCGTTGACGTGTTCGCCAGCGAGTGAAGGGCCCGACCGAAGCACGTAAGACGCGGGGAGATGTGCGCGTTTGACGTGAGTTAAACGAGGAAGGCATCGATTAGAACAGCAAATCCACTCTTCGTACGCGGACCTTCTGTTCATATCCGTGTATTGGTGTTTGCCGTCGTCTCGGTTGTGTTGATGACCGTCGACCACCGCGCCGCCCACCTCGACCAGCTGCGTAGCCTCCTTTCCAGCGTCACCTATCCCATTCAATACACCGTGCATCTCCCCATCGAGATCGGCCAATGGGCGAGCGAGAGTCTCGCCTCCCGGCGTGAGCTGATCCGCGAGAACACGGGTTTGCGCCGCGAGCGCCTGCTGACGCGTTCCAGGCTGGAGAAGCTGGCGGAGCTGGAGGCGGAGAACAAGCGCTTGCGCGGTCTGTTGGATTCCTCGGCTAAGGTGGCGGACCGTGTGCTCATCGCCGAGATCATGTCCGTGGACATGGACCCCTTCAGTCGCAGAATCGTGCTCAACAAAGGGGTGAATGACGGGGTGGCAACGGGCCAGTCCATTATCGACTCGAATGGTGTGATGGGGCAGATCGTCAATGTGGGCCCGTTTTCCAGCGATGCCATGCTCATTACCGACCCGAGTCACGCCCTACCCGTGCAGGTCAACCGCAACGGATTTCGCTCAATTGCGGTCGGCACCGGCACCGTCAGCTCGCTGGACCTCGCCCATGTGCCAAATAACGCCGATGTGAGGGTAGGTGACCTGCTGGTCACCTCGGGCTTGGGAGGCCGCTTCCCGTCGGGCTACCCGGTGGGAAGGGTCACCAAGGTCGCGCGCGACAGCCGACAACCGTTTGCCACTGTCGAGGTCAAGCCGAGCGCCCGACTGGAGCGCAACCGCGAAGTCTTGGTCGTCTGGTCGGCCACGACCCCTGTGGTGCTGAGGGCAGAGCAAGCATCGACTCGACGGGGCCCGAAGTGAAGCGTTCCACACATCACCGCGGCGCCCCTGTCATCGTGCTCAGCGTGGTGGCCGCTTTTGTGCTGACAGCGCTGCCGCTACCCGCTTGGGCCAGCGATTGGCGGCCCGCCTGGGTGGCGCTGGTGTTGATCTATTGGTGTATCGCTGTGCCCACTCGCGTGGGTGTAGGCGTCGGGTGGTGCCTGGGTTTGTTCTTGGATGTTTTGTTGGGCACGCTCTTGGGCCAACACGCGCTCGGGCTGGCGGTGGTTGCCTATATCACCCAGCGCTTGGATCAACGGGTGCGTGTGCTGCCCATCTGGCAGCAGGGCATTTCGATATTCGCCCTGGTCTTCTTCTACCAAGCGCTGATGTTGTGGATCCACGGTATGCTTGGAAAGCCCGTGCAGCTATCGTCCTATTGGGCGGTGCCTCTCACCAGCATGCTCTTGTGGCCGTGGATATTCATTGTTCTGCGTGATCTGCGTCGGCGTTATCGTGTCAGCTAGCGTAGTGTTGGTGTTAGCGTATCTCACAGTGAGGTCGAGCTTGTGAAGGTCAGAGACCTTGAGGGCCAGGGACGGAGACCCACCGCAGCGAAATCCCTTTCCAATGGCGCGGCCCGGCTCCGGCAGCCGGTCTCACGGCCGGGCTAGGTGTCGCGCTCGTGCGTGTAAGCCCGAGGTCTTCATATTCCGCGCTCAAGGATAACGCGCAGGAGTCGAGGCTGTTCAAGTCGCGCGCGCTGGTCGCGTCGGTCGCGGTGCTTGTTCTGGTCATCGTGCTCGCGCTGAGGCTTGGACAGCTCCAGATCGTCGATTATGCGCACTTCGAGACCTTGTCGCATGATAATCGAGTAAAAATTGTTCCCGTGGCGCCGACGCGCGGGCTGATCTTTGACCGCAACGGTGTAGTGGTGGCGCAAAACACGCCCACGTTCAGTCTCGAAGTTATCCCCGAAGCGGTAAGCGATATGGACACGCTGCTCGTGGAGCTTGCCGATATCGTCGAGATCAGCAGCGACGAGAAGGAGCGGTTTCGCACGCTGCTGCGCACCAAGAGCCGCTTCGAGAGTGTCGCCGTGAAGACGCGCCTGAACGAGGACGAAGTGGCGCGTTTCGCGGTCAATAGACACCGATTCCCGGGGGTGGATGTCCAGGCCTACTTGTCTAGAGACTACCCCCTGGGCTCGCTAGGTGTGCACGCGCTCGGTTATGTCGGGCGTATCAACGAGACCGAGCTACAGCGTGTGGATGCGTCGAATTACCGCGCCACCCGCTACATCGGCAAGACGGGGATAGAGCAGTCGTACGAGGACTCGCTGCATGGGACGGTGGGGTACCAACATGTGGAAACCAATGCCCAGGGCCGGATGATTCGCGTGCTTGACCAGCAGGCCTCCGTGCCGGGCAGCAACTTGTATTTGTCCATAGACTTCTCGCTGCAGGCCGTAGCCGAAGCGGCGCTTGGCGACCAGAACGGCGCGGTAGTCGCGATCGAGCCGGCGAGCGGGGCAGTGCTGGCCTTTGCGAGCATGCCCGGATTCGACCCCAACTTGTTCGTGGACGGGATCGACCAGAAGACCTACACGGAGCTGCTCAACTCGCCCGAGCGGCCGCTCTTTAACCGGGCATTGCACGGACAATACCCGCCCGGCTCGACGATCAAGCCTCTGGTAGGGTTGGCAGGCTTGGAAAGCGGCATCGAGCAGACCGAAAAACGAATCTTCTGCCCCGGCTTCTATCGTTTGGAAGGGCGTAAACACAAGTACCGCGATTGGAAAAAATGGGGTCACGGCCACATGGAGCTGCATGACTCGATCGTGCAGTCGTGCGATGTGTTTTTCTACGCGCTCGCCCATTCCATGGGTATTCAGCGCATGCACGATTACCTCATCGAGTTCGGGCTAGGCCGGCAGACCGGGGTCGATCTGCTCGGGGAATCACGCGGCTTGATGCCCTCACCGAAGTGGAAGCGTGAGGACCGCGGACTCCCGTGGTACCCGGGGGAAACCGTGATTGCGGGTATCGGTCAGGGTTTCACCTTGGCCACGCCACTACAGCTTGCATTTGCAACCGCGACACTCGGTATGCGTGGTCTTCGCCTGCGTCCGCAGTTGGTCCAGTTCCTCGAGGACCCGCAATCACGCGAGACCTGGGCGCTGTCCACACCATCGGCAAACCCTTTCGAGCAGGTGAATCCGGAACACTGGGAGCGCGTGATTTCCGCGATGGTTGACGTCGTACACGGGCCGCGCGGTACCGCCCGGCGCATCGGCGCGGGGATCACCTACCGCATGGCCGGAAAGACGGGTACGGCGCAGGTGTTTGGAGTCGCCCAGGACGAAGAGTACGATGCGGAGAAGGTCGACAAGAAGCTCCAAGACCATGCGCTGTTTATCGCCTTTGCACCCGTTGAGGAGCCGCGTATTGCCGTCGCCGTGCTGGTCGAGAACGGCGGGAGCGGCAGCAAGGCGGCGGCGCCCATCGCGCGACGAGTCCTGGACCATTATCTGATCGGGCAGGACCGCTCGGACGACGAGTTCTTGATGACGTCGCGCTTTGCAACGCAGCGCCTGGGGCTTGGCGACGGCCACGCTCGTGAGCATACGCACTAACCGCCAATGCCGGACCAAATCGCAAAAACGAGAACGCTTTCCGAGCGGCTTCACCTGGACCTGCCATTGTTGTTCGGGCTGGTATTGCTCTCCGGTGTCGGGCTGGTCGTGCTCTATAGCGCGGGTGCCCAGGACACCGAGCTTGTCACTCGTCAGGTGGTCCGGTTGGTGATCGCCTTTGGCGTCATGTTTGCGGTGGCGCAAATTCAACCGCGACATTTCTTTCATTGGACACCCTGGCTGTACGTGATGGGCGTCGTATTGCTGGTCGTAGTACTGGCCCTTGGCCAGGTGGGCGGTGGCGCTCAACGCTGGCTCAACCTGGGACCGGTGAACTTTCAACCCTCCGAGATGGCGAAAATCACCGTACCCATGATGGTTGCGTATTTCTTTGCGGGGCGTTCGATTCCGCCTAGGATTCTCAGCATCATCGCCGCCGCTTTTCTCGCCTTGATCCCAGTGCTGCTGATCGCCAAGCAGCCTGACCTTGGCACGGCGTTGTTGATCGGGTGCTCGGGCGCCTTTGCCATTTTCCTGAGCGGAGTCGGCTGGCGTTTGATTGGGGCGTGCGCCGCGCTGGTGGCGGCGTCGGCGCCCGCGCTTTGGTTCTTCATGCGTGACTACCAACGTCAGCGTGTCTTGACCTTCTTGAACCCCGAGCAAGACCCGCTCGGCGCCGGTTATCACATTATTCAGTCGAAGATCGCCATTGGCTCTGGCGGTGTGTACGGTAAGGGTTGGCTCAACGGCACCCAGTCGCAGCTGGACTTCATACCCGAGCGGTCCACCGATTTTATTTTCTCGGTGTTTAGCGAGGAGTTTGGTTTGTTGGGTGTGGTAGCGCTGCTGGCATGCTACCTGTTCGTTGTTTACCGTGGTTTGTTTATCGCCGTAACGGCGAAGGATACATTCAGCAAGCTCGTCGTAGGTAGCTTGATACTGACCTTTTTTGTCTATGTGTTCGTCAATATCGGAATGGTTAGCGGTTTGCTGCCGGTAGTGGGTTTGCCGCTGCCCATGGTCAGCTACGGCGGTACGTCGATGGTGACCGTGATGGCCTCCTTCGGTATGCTCATGTCCATCCATACGCACCGCCGCTTGTTGTCGGACTGACTGCTTGAACGCATCTTTGGTCGCTTATCGGTGAGGGAGGGTTGGCCTCAAATGAAAACGTCTACCTGGGTGCTTTATGTTCTTGTCGGCACGCTTGCACTCAATCAAGCCGCCATTGCGAAGCTCTGGGAAGAAGCCGCGGTGCAAGAATTTGCTTCGGACATGCAAGACCAGCATGGGTTTAGCCGCGAGGAGCTAGAAACGCTTTTTGACGAGGCTCAGGTTCTACAATCAGTGCTCGACGCGATGTCTAGACCCGCCGAGGCAAAGCCATGGTACCAGTACCGCAAGATTTTCCTGACGCCCGGGCGCATACGCGAGGGCGTGTCATTTTGGCAGCAGCATCGGGAATCCTTGCAACGCGCGGAGAAGGAGTACGGCGTGGCGCCCGAGGTCATCGTCGCAATCATCGGCGTGGAAACTTACTACGGCGAGCGTAAAGGTGGTACGCGGGTGATCGACTCGTTGGCGACGCTGGCTTTTAGACATCCGCGTCGCGGCACTTTCTTCAAAAGCGAGCTCGAGCACTTTCTCTTGCTGACCAGAGAAGAATCACTGGACCCGCTATCCATGAACGGTTCCTATGCCGGAGCCATGGGGGTTCCACAGTTTATCTCGAGCAGCTATCGAAGTTATGCCGTCGATTTCGATGGAAACGACGTTCGCGACCTCATGAACAGCGAGGTCGATGCGATCGGCAGCGTTGCGAATTATCTCGAACGACACGGCTGGCAACCTGGGGCAAAGGTCGCCGTACCTGCGAGCGTCGAGGGCGAGCGTTATGGGGCGCTGTTAGACCTTGGAATCAAGCCCGTAACACCGGTGGCCGAGATGAGAGCATATGGTGTGCAGCTGTACGATCAGGCCCCGGACGCAGCCAAGGGCGCGCTAGTAGAATTCGAGCTTGCAGACGGAACCGAGTATTGGGTCGGGCTGCAAAACTTCTATACGATTACGCGTTACAACCACAGCGCGCTCTACGCGATGGCGGTGTTTCAGTTGGCGGAGAAAATACGTGCGGAGTATTTGCATGCCCAGGGCTGAGACCTTCTGCAAGCTGAAGCCTTTTCCCGGCCCCACAATCCTCGCTTTGGTGCTCGTGGCGGGCGGGTGCGGCTACGCGCCGGAGCCGAGCGACAGCGCGCCCACGATGCCCCCCGATGTCTCCGGGATATCGGATGCGGTGCCAAAAGTCGAAGCAAAGAGTCGCTATGGCAATCCGCCCGTCTACGAAGTGTTCGGCAAACGTTATACGGTGCTAAAGTCGAGCGCGGGTTACGCGGAGCGGGGCGTCGCGTCGTGGTATGGAACAAAGTTCCACGGACGCCGCACCTCCAGTGGGGAACCATACGATATGTACGCGATGACGGCCGCGCACAAGAGCTTGCCGTTACCGACCTACGTGCGCGTGACAAACCTCAGAAATCATCGTAGCGCGGTCTTGCGGGTCAACGACAGGGGCCCCTTTCACAGCGACCGCATTATTGACTTGTCGTACACGGCGGCCATCAAGCTTGGTATCCTCGCCGATGGTACGGGTCTGGTGGAGGTCGTCGCTATCGACCCACGTACCTATGGCAAAGCGCAGCCTTTGACGGCGCGAGCCGACGATCGCAACGCCGCGAGCGAGGAGACCCCATATCAGCTTTTTCTACAAGTTGGCGCCTTTTCGGTTCGGGCCAACGCAGAACGGCTTCGCGGCGAGCTTGCCCCGGTCTTCGAGGAACGGGTTTTTGTTTCATCTGCCATAAATGCGGGGCCCGAGGTGTACAGAGTCCGCTTTGGACCGCTCGCCGACGTGGAGCAGGCGGATAGTCTCTCGGCAAAGCTCGCGACGCGTGGGGTCGAGGAATTCCATATCGTTGTCGAATAGTGAGCGTAGACACTAGGTATTCATTGGTTATGTCGATTCGATTTTTGCGTTGGCTCTTGTTATTGCTTTGGTGTCCGTGGCTTGGACTTGCCGCGGCTGTCCAAGTTGTGCCGGCCCCACCCGAGATCGCCGCGAGGGCGTACATACTCGTTGACCATTACAGCGGCCGGGTGCTTGTCGCGCACAATGCTGACGAGCCTCTCGAGCCGGCCAGCTTGACCAAGATGATGACCGCGTATGTGGTCTTCGCGGAGTTGGCCCAAGCCAAGATAAAGCTAAGTGACCAAGTCCGCATCAGCGAGAAGGCGTGGCGGATGCCGGGCTCGCGCTCCTTTATCGAGGTGAACACCCAAGTCCCCGTGGAGGTGTTGCTCAAGGGCGTGATCGTTCAATCGGGTAACGATGCGTCGGTGGCCCTGGCGGAGCATATTGCGGGTGATGAAGCAACCTTTGCGCGTCTGATGAATCAATATGTCGAGCGCCTGGGTTTGACCGGGACGCACTTCGTCAACGCTAGTGGTCTGCCCGACCCCGAGCACTACACCACGGCTCGGGATATGGCGAGGCTTGCCAGCGCTTTGATCCGGGACTTCCCCGAGCTATACCGGTGGCATGCGCTCAAGCAGTTCGTCTACAACGACATTGTGCAGCACAACCGCAATAAGCTTTTGTGGCGAGACGAGTCGGTCGATGGTCTCAAGACGGGCTACACGAAGTCGGCTGGCTATTGTTTGGTTGTCTCCGCGCTGCGCGAGGAAATGCGTTTGATCTCCGTTGTCATGGGCTCGGAGAGCGTAAAGGCGCGTAATCGCGAGAGCCAGGCGATGTTGAACTTCGGTTTTCGCTTCTATGAGACCCACCGTGTGTTTGGCGCCAACCAGCCCGTGACCAACGTGCGCGTCTGGCAGGGCGATACGCAGATGTTGCCCATCGGTCTCGAATCGGACCTATTCGTCACGGTTCCGCGAGGACAGTACGAGCAGCTCGACGCAAGCATGGAGCTCAATGCACAAATCATCGCCCCGGTACAGCAAGGCGAGGTGCAGGGGAGGATGAAGCTAACGCTCGGAGAGCGCCAAATAGCGGAGCGTTCGCTGGTCGCATTGAACAACGTGGCTGCGGGAAACCTGTGGCGTCAGGTTTCCGACTACGTCCGGCTGCTGTTCGAGTAAGCCGCGTATGTCCTTATCGATTGCCTACTTGGATGGAGAGTTTGCGTCGCTCGACCAGTTGTGGGTGTCGCCCTTGGACCGGGGCTTCTTGTTTGCGGATGGCGTATACGAGGTCGTGCCTGTTTATGATGGAGAGCTGTTTCATCTCGATGCGCACCTAGACCGCCTACAGCGGAGCCTGGATGGTATTCGCCTGGAGAATCCACACGAGCAGTCCGCCTGGTCCACGTTGCTTAGAACGCTTGTGCAGCGCAACGGCGGAGGCGACCAGTCGGTATATCTTCAAGTCACTCGGGGCGCGGCGGTGCGGAATCATGCGTTTCCACAAAGCGTTCAAGCCACCGTTTTTGCGATGAGCAACCCGAAGACCGCTCGGCCGGCTGGGGGGCTGCGTGCGATCACGCGACCCGATAACCGTTGGGGGCGGTGCGATATAAAGTCTATCGCGCTGTTACCCAATGTGTTGCTGCGACAGCAGGCGGCCGACGCCGGTGTCAACGAGTGCATCTTGCTGAGGGGCGAATGCGTGACCGAAGGTGCCGCGTCGAATGTTTTTGTGGTACACGATGGGCGTGTGACAACCCCGCCTAAAGGGCCGGAGCTGCTCGCGGGGATCACGCGAGAAGTCGTGCTTCGGCTTGCGCGAGACCACCAGATCCCAGTGGGAGAGGCGGCTGTCTCGAAGTCCGAGCTGCGCTCCGCCGATGAGTTATTTGTAACCAGCTCGTCGATGGAGCTGGCTCCCGTTGTTTCTCTGGATGGAGAACCGCTAGGAGAGGGAACGCCGGGCGGCGTATGGGAGAAGCTATATAACGCATTCCAGGAACATAAGGTTTCGTGACCTAGGTATTCGGCCATACGAGCGCGTATGGTCCGAGATGCGCAGCTTTAGCAATGCCCGTGGCGAGCTGACAGCCGATGAGCTGTGGCTGGTCGAGCATCCACCCGTGTTTACCTTGGGCCAAGCAGGCAAGCGCGAGCACTTGTTGAAACCTACCAGCATCCCGGTCGTGAACAGCGACCGCGGTGGGCAAATTACCTACCATGCGCCTGGGCAAATCGTGGTCTACCTATTGCTCGACATTCGCCGGCGCCAGCTTGGCATCCGCGACTTGGTCAGCTTGCTCGAGGAAGCGGTTATTGAGCTGCTGTCGCAGGCCGACATACGCGGCGTGCGCCGCGAGCATGCGCCCGGGGTTTATATTGACGAGGCAAAAGTGGCTGCCTTGGGGCTGAGGGTCCGTCGCGGGTGTTGCTATCATGGCTTGGCCTTGAACGTCGAGATGGACCTGACACCATTTCGCTGCATAAACCCCTGTGGCTTTGAAGGTCTGGAGGTCACGCAGCTTCGCGACCATGGTGTCGGTTGGAGCTTGCAGACAACAAAGACCAAGCTGGTCAATATCCTGCTACGCTTGCTCGAAGTCCCGAAGCCACGCGCTAAATGCCGACCGCACCAGGGCGTGTCGCGCGCCGTATCGGGTCGAGCCGGTCAAGCCTGAAAGCGGCACGCCGCAGCTAACATGCTTCGCTTTCTCCTATCGCGTCTAGGCAGCGCTGTCATCGTTGTCTTTGGCGTCGCGTGCTTGGTATTTGGGCTCATTCACCTCATTCCTGGTGACCCGGTCGAGGTGATGCTCGGAGAGAGTGCGCGTGCCGCCGACCGCGATGCGTTGCGTCATGCTTTAGGCTTGGACCAACCCATTTGGCGGCAATTGCTCCAGTTCTTCGAACGTCTGCTTCGGTTGGATCTCGGTGTATCGTTGCACTCCAAACGGCCGATTACAGGTCTGTTGTGGGAACGATTCCCGGCGACCCTGGAGCTCGCCGCCGCCGCCCTAATCGTGGCGGTGGGCCTCGCGCTGCCGCTTGGTCTGTTGGCGGCCGCACGGCGTAACAGCGTATGGGACTCGGGCGCGATGGCATTCGCGATGTTGGGCGTGTCCATACCCAATTTCGTCGTGGGGCCGTTGCTCATCTTGTGTTTTTCCGTCTGGCTCGGATGGTTTCCCGTCAGCGGCCGCGAAGGTGCGCTATCGTTGGCATTACCCGCGCTAACGCTTGGCACCGCGCTCGCCGCCGTCCTCTCGCGCATGGTGCGCGCGTCGGTGCTGGAAGTTCTCGGCGAGGACTTTATCCGCACCGCCAGAGCCAAAGGGCTTGGCGAGTGGGTCGTGCTCACGCGACACGCGCTGCGCAACGCATTGCTTCCAGTCATTACTATCTTGGGACTGCAGTTGGGCGCGCTGCTCGGCGGCGCGGTGATCACCGAGATGGTATTCTCCTGGCCGGGTATCGGGCAATTGACGGTGGAGTCGATCCAGCGTCGTGACTACCCGGTGCTGCAGGCCTGCGTGTTGGTGATCAGTCTGAGCTATGTGCTGGTAAATACGGCGACCGATCTAGTCTACGCTTGGTTGGATCCACGAATCCGGCTGCACGGGTGATGATGCGTAGCTGGTTTCCAGTGCTTATTTTGACCGCATGGGCTTTGCTCGCCCTGTTTGGTGCAATGCTTCCCTTGGAACCGAATCAGGTCGACTTGCCAAGCATCTTGTCTGCACCCAACGCAAAGGTGTGGCTGGGTCACGACGACCTTGGACGGCCCGTGTGGGACCGGCTGGTGGTCGGTGCCCGAACTTCGTTTTTGGTGGCGCTCTTCGTCGTTAGCATCTCCTGTCTGGTGGGCTGCGTGGTCGGTACTACGAGTGGATGGTTTGGCGGCGTTTACGACCATGTGGTGACACGCGCTATCGATATCTTTCTGGCCTTTCCGGGCATTCTGCTTGCCATCGCCTTGGCCGGTATTCTCGGCCCGGGCATCGAGAACGTAGTGATTGCGCTTGCAAGTGTCGGTTGGGTGGGTTTCGCCCGTCTCGCGCGGGCGCAGACCTTGTCGGTCAAGCACCGGGAGCATGTCCAGGCTGCAATTGCGCTTGGCGCGCAAGTCCCGAGAATACTGCTGCGCCATATTTTTCCATTGATCGCCGCGCCGGTGATCGTCGAAGCCACCTTTGGCGTTGCGGCCGTTGTGATAGCCGAGGCTGGCTTGTCTTTCCTGGGCTTGGGTGTGCAGCCGCCCCAGGCTTCCTGGGGGAGCATGGTGCGCGACGGGACGCGCTATATGCTTGTAGCACCGCATTTGGTGATTGCTCCTGGGGTGGCGCTCGCGCTGGTGGTGCTTTCGGTGAACTTGCTGGGTGACCGTTTGCGTGATTATCTCGACGTGCGTAACCGCCCGGTAGGCTAGTGTGAGCATTGAAGCTGAGCTGTGGTTTGAGGGGAGCGATTAGATGGCACTTGGCCCCATAATGCTGGACCTTCTCGGTACCGAGATGACCGCCGAGGAACGTGAGCTGTTGGCGCACCCGATGGTCGGCGGTGTGATCTTGTTCGCCCGTAACTATGTCGACACCGGGCAGATCGCGGCGCTTGTCGATTCAGTGCACCGGCTGCGCAACCCGCAGCTGCTGGTGGCCGTGGACCAGGAGGGCGGGCGCGTACAGCGCTTTCGTGAGCAGTTCACGGTGTTACCGGCACCGCGCGAACTCGGGATGCTGCATGACCGCGACCCGGGCGCGGCGCGCCGTATGGCGGAGCTCTTTGGCTGGATACTGGCAAGCGAGCTACGCGAGGTGAGCGTCGACTTCAGCTTTGCACCCGTGTTGGACCTAGGTACGCAACCGCACGGGGTGATTGGTGACCGCGCCTTTCATCGCGACCCGGAGACGGTCGCCGAGCTCGGTCACGCCTTTATGCTCGGGTTGCGAGCCGCTGGCATGGAGGCGGTCGCGAAGCACTTTCCTGGCCATGGCACGGTGCACGGGGACTCACACCATACCGCACCCGTGGACGGCCGCGCCCTGGATACTTTGGCGCTGAGCGACCTACTAGCATTTGAGCGGCTGGTCCACTACGGCATCGCGGCCGTGATGCCGGCGCATGTGGTGTACCCCGAGGTGGACTCCAAGCCTGCCGGCTTCTCCAGCGTTTGGCTCGAGGACATACTGCGACAGCGGCTCGGTTTTAGCGGCGCAATCTTTAGCGATGACCTGAGCATGGCAGGCGCCGAGGTCGCAGGCAGTCTTCTCGACCGTGTCTATGCGGCTCTGGAAGCAGGTTGTGACGCCGCGCTCGTGTGCAACGACCGCCAGGGCGCAGTCGGCGTATTGGACGATATGCGGCACTCCATAGACGCAGTTTGTTCCGCTCGTCTGGCGCGGATGCATGGGCGCAAAGCGCCCGGCCCGCATGACATGCTGGGCGGGGTTTCGCGCGCCGATGCGGTTACGCAACTTTGTGCATTGGCGCCCACGCCCGAGCTGGACCTGGGTGACGACCCGCCTGCTTAGCGCAGCGGCTGCCCGCGGCCGGCTTGGGGCACGATATCCCGGGGCGCCAGAGAAACCTTGTTCCACGATGTGCCACGCAAATCCGGGCTCCAGACCCATTGGGAAGGGCTAAGCAGGTGTCATTCTGGGGCGAGCTTCAACACGGCGTCTCGCAAGCGCTCGCGCGGCCGCTGTCGCTCGGCTCGATTCGTCAACACGGGCACGGTTGCCTCGGACCCACCTATGTTGCGCACGCCGAGGCGCGGACGCTCTTTATCAAGACGGGTAACCGCGCTTGTCTCGATGCCTTCGCTGGGGAGCGAGATGGGCTGCTCGAGCTGGCGGCGGCCAAAGCCGTCCGCGTCCCGGGCGCCGTGTGTGCCGGGGTCGCCGCCGGCCGCGCCTATCTGGTCATGGATTACTTGGAGCTTGGCTCAGATAGAGCGACGGGAGCAAGGCGACTCGGACACCTTCTCGCGTCGCAGCACCGCGTGACATCCGACCACTTCGGGTGGCACCGGGACAACACCATTGGCCTGACTCATCAAGCGAACCGCCAGATGGAAAGCTGGCCGGAATTCTTCGCGTGTCAACGCTTGCGGCCCCAGCTCCAGTCGGCACAGCGAAACGGTTTGTCTTCCTCTACGCTCGACCTTGGGTACGAGCTCGGCGAGTCTTTGTCACTCCTCTTCACGGACTATGTTCCTGCTGCGAGCCTGCTGCACGGTGATCTGTGGTCCGGAAACTATGGTGTCGTCGATTCTGTCGAGCCGGTTGTCTTCGACCCCGCGGTTTACTACGGTGACCGCGAATGCGACATCGCGATGACGTCGCTCTTCGGCGGGTTTCCCCCGGGCTTCTACACTGCCTACGAGGAGGTCTGGCCGCGTGCCCCGGGCTTTGCCACGCGCGAGACGCTATATAACCTGTTTCATGTGCTCAACCATTTCAACATGTTTGGCGCGCCATACGGGGCGACGGCGCACACCATGTTGACGCGGCTCATCCGCGAGCTTCGTTAGCTTTGGTTCCAAGCGGTCGGTCTAGATGACGCAGCGGATCAGGTCGAACTCGATGTCGTCGTTGGTTTGCGTGGGTCTGGTATCGATATCGTCGAGCCGCATGAAGCGTACGGTGAAGCGGTGCTTTCCCGCGCTGATTTCCGGAAAGCAGTCGGCATCGGAGTCCAGCGCGACCCGGATCATTTGTGTAGGGTTTGCGGAGTCGAGGCTTTGCTGAAAAAAACCCCTGGCGGCGGTCTCATGGGTAGCAAACGCGCTCTCGCGCACAAGTAGCAAACACAGGTCGATGGCACCGTGCACGATATCGAAGGCAGATAGCCACCGTTCCAGGTCTTTGTGGCGTTGCTCGGGTGCTCTTCGCAGCCAATAGTGAAGACTGGGTATGTCGAAGTCGCAGGTCCCCGCCGGAATGCTCATGCGTTGGCGTACTGCGCTTAGAAACTCATTGTGCCGAAGCTCCAGCCCTGGCGCGTGCTCACGGGTTCGCAGCTTGCTCAAGTAGGTCTTGACCTGTGCGACTACGTCCTCGAGCCGGGCGCTGTCGACGTTTGGGTTTTTTGCAAGTGCGCCGAGCGTCGTGGAATGTCTTTCCAGCTCCTTGATGAGCTCTTTCTTCACGTCTGAACGGCCCATCAGCGCCATGATGTCGTTGAGCGCCTCTAAGGTAGCACGCGTCGCCCAAAGGTCGCCGTTGCTGAGGTGGGAATGGGCCCGTGTAAAGAGGTGCTCCAGACGCCTGAACGCGCGTACGCGCTCACTCAGCGGCTGTTCGTATATAACCTGATGGTTCTGCTCGGACATAAGAACTGGGTAAGCTTGACACCCGGTGGCGTGATTCTCTCCCAGTTAATCCTCACTAGCAAATCGACTTCGACTTAATGCGAGGTACTTCTCGTGGAGGAGTGCCACCTGCTTGCCGAGGTGTTCCAGGTCGCTCTCGTTATCGATGATGTCGTCGGCCTTGGCCAAGCGTTGCTCGCGAGGCATCTGGGCTTGGATGATGCGTTCCACCTCCTCGGGCAATGTTCCGTCACGCGCACTCGCACGCTCACGCTGCTTCTCGGGCGAGCTGTCTACCACCAGCACTCGGTCCACCTCGGGTGACTCCCCGGTTTCGAGCAATAGCGGGACGCACAGCAGACAATAATGGCCTGTCTGTTGGGCCAATCGGCTGGACATCCGGTCGCGGATCCTGGGATGAAGGATGGCTTCTAATTGCTGACGCCGCGCGGCGTCTTGGAACACCAGCGCGCGGAGCTTCTTGCGATCTAGATTCCCATCGTCCGTCAATATGCTTGCCCCAAAGATGTCGACAATCTCGCGCAGCGCGGGCTCGCCCCGGGTCACGACCTCACGGGCGATCACGTCGGCGTCGATGGTTTCCACACCGTGTCTCGCGAACAGCTCGCACACGGCGCTTTTGCCCGTGCCGATACCCCCGGTGACACCGATGACAAGAGGTCGGACCACATGCTCACCGTGTGAAAGCGACAAGAAAGGTGGAGCTGGCAAGCAGCTCGTAATGGTTCCGCAAACTGATGATCTACCTAAGATACCAGGCAATCAAGTCATGTCCCCAGAGCATCGCAATCCAACCGGCGACAGCGAGGTAAGGACCGAATGGGATCGGGATGTCGCGGTCATGCGAACGTAGCGCGATCAAGCCGAGCCCCACGCACGCGCCGACAAGCGAGGAGAGCAGTATGACAACCGGCAGGACCTGCCAACCCAACCAGGCACCCAGCATGGCAAGCAGCTTGAAGTCGCCATAGCCCATCCCTTCTTTTCCCGTGGCCAGCTTGAACAAGTGGTACACGGACCACAGGCTGAGATAGCCCGCCACGGCCCCGATGACCGCGGATTCCAGTGAGGCAAATACGCCTAGCATGTTGAAGCCGAGTCCCAGCCACACGAAAGGCAGCGTGATGTTGTCGGGCAGCAGCTGATGCTCGAAATCGATAAAGCACAGCGCGACCAGGGCCCAGCCAAGCAGCATGGCGCCTGCGGCGGCGATACCAAAGCCGAAGTGCCAGGCAACGGCGCCGGTTAGAAAGCCGCATAAGAGCTCGACGGCCGGATAGCGGGCCGATATGCGCGTACCGCATTCTCGGCAACGCCCACGCAGCGCGAGATAGCTGACGACGGGAATGTTCTCCAGCGCGCTTATCGCATGCCCACATGCAGGACAGCGCGACCGCGGAGTTACCAAATTGAAGACAGGAAGCTTCGCATTCGGTGATGGCTGCTCGAGTAGCTCCGCACACTGCGCCTGCCACTGCTGCTCGAGCATCTTGGGTAGCCTGTGTATGACGACGTTCAAAAAGCTACCGACAAGCAGGCCGAGAATCACCGACACTACCGCAAACGCGATAGGAGAGGCGAGCAAATAGTCAGCGATAGAGAGCATGAGTTACAAAACACAAGACCCGTGCGAATGTCGATTTTCGCACGGGTCAGGTTGGGTTGTGCAAACGCTGTCGGTTGCGACGCGCGGGAGCTTGTTACGAGACGACTTTACCCATCTGGAATATCGGAAGATACATGGCGACGACCAGCCCGCCAATAAGCACACCTAGGATCGCCATGATCAGAGGCTCCAACAAGCTGCTCATCGCATCTACCGCGTTGTCCACCTCTTCCTCGTAGAAATCCGCGACCTTACCTAGCATCTGGTCTATGGACCCCGATTCCTCGCCGATGGCCACCATCTGGACCACCATGTTTGGGAACAAGTTTGTCTGACGCATGCTGGCGTTTAGCTGGGTACCCGTGGCGATGTCGTCGCGCATCTGCACGACGGCATCTCCAAACACGATGTTACCGCAAGCGCCGGCAACCGAATCCATTGCTTCAACCAGCGGCACACCGGCGGCGAACATGGTGCCAAGGGTTCGAGCGAAGCGTGCGATAGTGGCCTTCAAGAAGATATCGCCAAACACCGGGAGCTTGAGCGATATTCGCTCGATCAAACGGCGGAACTTGCGGCTGCGTTTGCGTAAATTTAAGAAGCCGAACACGACACCGCCAGTGACCCCGAAGATGACATACCAACGCGCGACGAAGTAGTCAGACATGTTGATCACAATGCGGGTCATGGCCGGCAGGTCCGCGCCAAAGCCGCTGAACAGGTCGGCAAACTGTGGGATGACGAAGATCATCAAAACCGCGGTGATGATAAACGCCATGAAGATCACTGCCAGCGGGTAGAACATCGCCTTCTTGATCTTCCCCTTGATGGCCTCTGTCTTTTCCTTATACGTCGCAATCTTGTCCAGCAGCCCTTCGAGAATACCGGCTGCTTCACCGGCGCGCACCAGATTCACGTACAGGTCGTCAAAGTGATAGGGGTGCTTGGCGAGTGAGTCGGCAAGCGTGTTGCCGGACTCTACATCGCTCTTCACGGCGAGTATCAGCTCTTGCATGCCGACGTTCTCATGGCCTCTTCCAACAATCTCGAAGGACTGCACGAGAGGAACGCCTGCGGACATCATGGTCGCCATCTGCCGACTAAATACGGCGATGTCTTTCGCTGTGATCTTACGTTTCGAACTGCTAAAAAGTGCTTTGGGTTTCTTTTTAACTTTGAGTGGGTTGATGCCCTGTCTGCGTAGCATCGCCTTGACGAGCGCATCGCTGGTGCTGGACATTTCCCCCTTGACGCGCGCGCCCGCCTTGTTTGTTCCTTCCCACAGGAACATATTGCCTTTTGCCGCTAATTCGGACATAGCCTACTCCTGAGTGACTCGATTCACTTCCTCAAGGCTGGTGACGCCTTGCTTGACCTTACGAATGCCGGACTCGCGTAAGTCCGGAATGCCCTCACGGCGAGCTTGGTCGCCGAGGTCCATCGCGTTGCGCCCCTCCATCACGAGTCGTTTCATCTCCTCCGACACGGGCATGACCTGATAAATGCCCAGCCGGCCCTTATAACCGTCGTTGCATTGGTCACATCCGACCGGCTCATAGAGAATGAGTTGACTCTCGATGTCTTCCTCCTTGAAACCTTCTTTGAGAAGCGCTTCTTTGGGGATGTTGTCAACCGGGCGCTTACAGTTTCCACACAGGCGGCGCGCCAGCCGCTGCGCGGTGATCACGTTGACAGCGGATGCGATCGCAAAGGGTTGCACGCCCATGTCAACCAGGCGTGTAAGTGTCAACGGCGCGTCGTTGGTGTGCAGGGTGGACATGACCATGTGACCGGTTTGCGCGGCCTTGATGGCGATATTGCCCGTCACTAGGTCGCGAATCTCACCGACAAGGATGATATCGGGGTCCTGACGCAAGAAGGCCTTTAGCGCTTTCTCGAAGGTCATGCCGGTGCGTTCATCCACCTGGACCTGGTTGACCCCGGCGAGGTTGATTTCAACCGGGTCCTCCGCTGTCGAGATGTTTACACCATCCTCGTTCAGCAGGTGGATCCCCGTATACAGCGAGACGGTCTTGCCGCTGCCCGTGGGCCCGGTGACCAGAAACATCCCATAAGGTTTGTACAGATTCTCCAAGAAGAGTTTTTTCTGGAAGTCCTCGTAGCCAAGGTCGTCTAGGGGGATGCTCATGCTCGAGTCCAAAATACGCATCACCACCTTCTCCCCGTACATGGTCGGGCAGGTGCTGACACGAAAGTCCACGGCCTTCGATTTGGACAGCTTTAGCTTGATGCGACCGTCTTGCGGCACGCGTCGTTCCGACACGTCCAGGCGGGACATGACCTTTATGCGCGCGGCAATTTTCATTGCAAGCGCCAGCGGTGGCCGCGCCATCTCCTTCAGCATGCCGTCGTTGCGGAAGCGAACGCGACAGAACTTCTCATAAGGCTCGAAGTGGATATCCGACGCGCCGCGCTTGATCGCATCCACCATTATTTTGTTGACGAATTTGACGACGGGCGCGTCGTCGACGTCGATCCCCGAATCGTCTTGGGCTTCGTCCTCGGTACCGACCTCCAGCCCCTCCAGGTCTTCGAGGTCGTCGTCGTCACCGGCCAAGTCCGCCATGCTGGTATCGGCCGCTTCCAAGCAGCGGTCGATAGCGCCGGTGAGCTTGTTCTCCTCGACGAGGATGGCCTCGACGTTGCACCCGGTGGCGAACTTTATTTCGTCTAGGGCCTGCAGATTTGTGGGGTCAGAGACCGCAACGAACAGTCGATTGCCGCGTTTGTAGACGGGCAAGGTGTGGTGCTGGCGGATGAGCTTCTCACCAAGCAGCTTGGTGACTTCGAGGTCGGTATCCAGCGCGTCGATATCGAGCAGAACAACACCGAACTCCTCCGCGGCGGAGCGCGCGATCTTTGTCGGGTCCGCCAATCCTTTGGCCACCACGTGACGGACAAAGGGGATCTTTTCTTTTCGTGATTGTTCAAACGCCTCGGAGGCAACGTTTTCCTCGAGCAGCCCATCCAAAACGAGCTTGCGCGCCAGACCGCCCAGATGGACTCTTTCGCTTGTTGCCGCCATCAGTCGAAGGGATTCCTAATGATCAGAGAGAGTGTCGGAAAAAAAGCGTAGTAGACGCTTTGGCATTTAGCCAACACGGACTTTTAGGTAAGGTACGGAATTCACACAAAAAAGCCTCCCGAGGGGAGGCTTTGAGCGTGACTACGGATCGAAGGTATTTTAGGCTGCTTTGACGGCCGATTTTTCGAAGCTGTAACTATCTCCTCTACGGTCTACGGTTATCGAGTCGCCGGGTGCGAAGCGAGCGGCTAGAAGCTCGTTGGCAAGTGGATTCTCGATGGCTTGTTGGATAATCCGCTTCAGGGGTCGCGCACCGTATACGGGGTCGAATCCGGCCTCTGCAAGCGTATCGAGAGCGACTTCGGTCACAGAAAGACCGATACCCATGGATTCCAAGCGCTCGCGCAGGTGAGACAGTTGAATCTCCGTGATGCGGCGTAGCTCGGCCTTGTCGAGCGGGTGAAACACGACGAGCTCGTCGACGCGGTTGATGAACTCCGGTCTAAAGTGCGAGGCGACAATTTCCATCACCGCTCGCTTCATGGCGTCGTAGTGCTCTTCGCCCGCCATATCCTGGATGACCTGGGAGCCGAGGTTCGATGTCATTACCACCACGGTGTTGCGGAAATCCACGGTTCGCCCATGCCCGTCGGTGAGCCTACCGTCTTCCAACACCTGGAGCAGCACGTTGAAGACGTCCGGATGCGCTTTCTCGATCTCGTCCAGCAGGACCACGGAGTAGGGCCGCCGGCGGACGGCCTCGGTCAGATGACCGCCTTCCTCGTAACCCACATACCCGGGTGGTGCACCGATCAGCCGGGCGACGGAGTGTTTCTCCATGAACTCGGACATGTCGACACGCACCATCGCCTCGTCGGTATCGAAGAGGAACTCGGCCAATGCCTTGGTAAGCTCCGTCTTCCCGACCCCCGTCGGACCCAAAAATAGGAACGAGCCGTTTGGCCGGCTAGGGTCCGACAGCCCTGCCCGCGACCGGCGGATGGCATTGGCTATCGCGTCAACCGCTTCATCCTGACCGACGACACGCTTGTGCAGCGCCTCTTCCATACGTAGCAGCTTCTCGCGCTCGCCTTCGAGCATCCTGGACACGGGGATACCCGTCCAGCGCGAAACCACCTCGGCGACCTCCTCGTCGGTTACCGCGTTCCTTAGCAGCTTCATTTGCTGGGTTTCGGCCTGCGAGGCCAGCTCGATCTGTTTCTCGAGCTCGGGGATCCGGCCATATTGCAGCTCGGCCATCCGGGTCAGATCACCCGCACGGTGCGCGGTTTCCAACGCGACTCGTGCGCGTTCCAGCTCCTCCTTGAGGTGCTGGGTGCCGTGCACCGCCGCCTTCTCCGATTTCCAAATCTCGTCGAGGTCGGAGTACTCGCGCTCGAGCTCCTCGACCTCCTCGTCGAGCTTGCGTAGCCGCTCCTTTGACGCCTTGTCGGATTCCCGCTTTAGCGCCTCGCGCTCGATCTTGAGCTGTACCAGCCGCCGGTCCAGCCGGTCCATGGCCTCGGGCTTTGAATCGATCTCCATGCGGATACGGCTTGCCGACTCGTCAATCAAGTCGATGGCTTTGTCCGGGAGCTGGCGGTCGCTGATATAGCGGTGAGACAGGGTGGCCGCGGCGACGATGGCCGGGTCCGTGATCTCCACACCATGGTGTACCTCATAGCGTTCCTTGAGCCCACGCAGTATTGCGACGGTATCCTCCACGCTGGGTTCGTCCACCAATACTTTTTGGAAGCGTCGCTCCAAAGCGGCGTCCTTCTCTATGTACTGACGATACTCGTCCAAGGTGGTCGCGCCGACACAGTGCAGCTCGCCGCGCGCCAACGCCGGCTTTAGCATGTTGCCGGCGTCCATCGCGCCTTCGGCTTTGCCGGCTCCGACTACGGTATGTAGCTCGTCTATGAAGAGGATGATCTGACCTTCTTGCTTGGCCAGGTCGTTGAGTACAGCCTTTAGACGTTCTTCGAACTCGCCACGGTACTTAGCGCCGGCGATCAGGGCGCCCATGTCTAAGGAGAGCAGACGCCTGTTCTTCAGCCCTTCCGGCACCTCGCTGTTGACGATGCGCTGGGCGAGCCCCTCGACGATAGCGGTCTTGCCGACGCCGGGCTCACCGATCAGTACCGGGTTGTTCTTGGTACGGCGCTGAAGCACTTGAATAGTGCGGCGAATCTCGTCGTCACGGCCGATTACCGGGTCGAGCTTGCCTTGCTCTGCACGCTCGGTTAGGTCGATGGTGTACTTCTCGAGCGCTTGACGCTGCTCCTCGGCATTGGGGTCATCGACGCGCTCACCGCCGCGCATCTTCTCGATCGCTTGCTCGATACCGCCGGCGGTCGCACCGTTGTCGCCTAGCAGCTTGCCGAGCTGGTCCTTGCTCTGCGTCGCCGCGAGCACAAAGAGCTCGCTGGAGATGTACTGGTCGTTGCGCTTTTGGGCGAGTTTGTCCGTGACGTTGAGCAGGCGACCGAGCTCATTGGAAATCTGCACGTCTCCCTCGACGCCCTCTACACGCGGTAGTCTGTCCAGCGCATCGCCGAGCTGTGAGCGCAACGCATTCGTGTTTACGTTTGCTTGAGCGAGCAAGTAGGTCACGCTTCCGCCTTCTTGGTCCAGCAACGCGCTGAGCAGGTGCACCGGCTCGATAAACTGATGGTCTCGGCCGACCGCGAGGCTTTGCGCATCGGCAAGCGCCATCTGAAACTTCGTGGTGAGTTTGTCCATTCTCATCTGTATCTATCCGAATCCACGCAGGTTGGTGATGCTAAAGAAGATGAGGGTGCAGGGGGGTTATTCAAGACCTGGCTGGGCAGAAGGGCGAGGTAGCGCGGCGAAGGGTGACGCGCCAAAGCACGGCGTCGTGTGGAAATTCATTTCCGCCAGACAAGGCTGGCCATACGCCCAGTGGCACCGTCACGGCGATAAGAATAGAAACGCCGGTCCGAATAGGTGCAGAGGGTTCCCCCGTACACCGAGTCGACACCGACCGAAGCCAGACGCATTCGACACAGCCGATACAGGTCGGCAAGCCATTTCCGCTCGCCTATTTGTCGAAACGCTTCTCGAGCCGCCGGGTCGACCGTACAAAAACGTCTCAGCACATCGTCCCGGACCTCGAAGGCATCGGGTCCGATAGCTGGACCCAGCCAGACGGTCAGCTCGCGGCCCGGAACGCCAAGCGCTGCCACGGTCGCCTCGAGAATCCCGTCGGCAAGCCCTCGCCACCCGGCGTGCGCGGCCGCCAGGCGTTCTCCGTCGACGCTGCAAAACAAGACGGGCACGCAGTCGGCGCTAAGCACCCCGCACACCGTGCGCGGCCGGCAACTAAAGCAGCCGTCGGCTGCTTCCCCGGCGGTTTTGGCGCTTGCCTCTACCACGCGTACACCGTGCTTCTGGCTGAGAAAAACGGGTGCGGATGGTAGCTCGAGGGCGCACCGGAGCGCTTCCGGTGTCGTTTCGGTGCTGGATTGCGTGTCGCCCGCCCCAGGCCGCGCGCGCTTATCGAAGTGGCGTGTGGTTGTGCACGCAAACACCCCGGCGGGCGCCGGCCAGTCCGCGTGGATCAAACGCAGCTCCGGACCAAATTCGGTCTCCAGGCTCAAGCGCGATGCTCCCCCAGCACCTGCGCGAGGTGCTGGAAGTCGGTGGGGATGGGGGCCACGCACGTGACCGCCTGGTCCGAGATGGGGTGCGCGAACTCTAGACGGTGCGCGTGCAACGCCGGTCTGCGGAATGCTCGCAAACACTCGCAAAGGGCTTCAGGCGCGCCTCTTGGTAGGCGTAGCCGGCCATACACCGGGTCGCCGACGAGCGCGTGACCCAGGTGTGCCATGTGCACTCGGATTTGATGGGTCCTGCCGGTCTCTAGAGTGGCCTTTAGGCGCGTGTGCCATGTGTAGCGGTCAGCGACCCGGTAGTGGGTCGTGGCGGCCTTTCCCGCGTCACGCACCGCCATCTTGGTACGCTGCGTCGGGTGCCGGCCGATCGGTGCGACAACCGAGCCGCCGGCGGTCATGACGCCCTCGACCACGGCTTGATAGTCCCGACGAATGCGCCGCTGCTCGAGCGCCCGTACGAGACGCTTGTGTGCTCGCAGGCTGCGAGCGACGAGCAGCAGGCCGGTCGTGTCCTTGTCCAGCCGGTGGATGATGCCTGCGCGGGGTAGGTGCGCGAGCTCGGAGTCGTAATGAATGAGGGCATTGACCAAGGTGCCGTCCGGCCGTCCCGCCCCTGGATGCACCACCAAGCCTGCGGGTTTGTCGATGACCAGCACGTGCTCGTCCTCGAAAATGATCTCCAGGCCTATAGACTGCGGTTGGCACGGCCCGGCCGGGATCTCTTCGGCTTCCAGCACAACGAGCTCCCCACCACGCACGCGGTCCCTGGGACGCATGCACCGGCCCCCGACTTTGATGTTCCCTGCGCGGATCCAGGTCTGCAACCGGGCTCGCGAATACTCCGAGAGCAGGCCCGTCAACGCTTGGTCCAGACGCAGCCCCGACATCTCCGGCGGGATTCTCAGGCTGTGCTTCAGCGTACGACTCGTGCCCATCAACTCCGGGGCCCAGCGTGGCTCGAAACGCCAATAAGCTGGCAGTGTCGAGATTGTTGCGACAAAATAGTCAAGTGTTCCCTGTGGGAGAAGTTCATGGCCGCCGCGAAACAGCGCAGAGCGCGCAGTTTATACGCATGCATTCCCGTATTGATACTTTCCGTGGCCATTGCCGGGTGCGCGGCTTTTGCGAGGCAGGAGGACAAAACCCGCGGGTGGTCCGCTCAGCGCTTGTACAGCGAAGCAAAGAACTCGCTGGCCCTCGGTGATTACGAGTCGGCGATCAACTACTACGAGAAGCTGGAACAACGATACCCGTTTGGCGCCTATGCGCAGCAGGCTCAGCTCGACGTCGCCTACGCCTATTACAAGTATCAAGAGCCGGCGGCGGCGATCGCTGCGTGTGACCGCTTCATAAAGCTGCATCCGCGCCACCCCAACGTGGACTATGCCTATTATCTGAAGGGTTTGACCAACTTCAAACAGGGTAAAGGTTTTATCACCGAGCTGGTCGAACGCTATGTCCCGGCGGATGACTCTGAGCACGACACGGGGGCGCTGCGCGATGCCTTCGTTGCGTTCGGGGAGCTTACGCGACGCTTTCCAAATAGTGTCTACTCCGCGGATGCGGAGCAGCGCATGGTGTACTTGCGCAACATGCTGGCACGTCACGAGATCCATGTAGCCAATTATTACATGAAGCGCCAAGCCTACGTTGCAGCATCCAACCGGGCTAAGTATGTGATCGAAAACTATCAGCGCACTCCGGCAGTCGCCGATGCGCTGGTCATCATGGTGCAAGCCTACACGGAGCTGGAGCTCTTCGAGCTGGCCGCCCAATCACTGCGCGTGCTTCGACTCAACTACCCCGACCATCCGGATCTCGAGGATGCAGAGAAAATACTTCTCGTGCGCGGCGGAACGGCAACCTAGGGGAGAGGTTGTCTAGGCGCAGGTCTTCGCGGGGTGGCAATGCTCAGATTGCCTCTTCGTCCTCCTCGCCGGTGCGGATCCGCACCACACGCTCGACAGGAGTGACGAAGATCTTGCCATCCCCGATCTTTCCCGTCCGCGCCGCTTCGGTTATCGCCTCTATACATGCGTCGGCTTGCTGCTCGCTGACCACGATCTCGAACTTTACCTTGGGTAAGAAGTCGACGACGTATTCTGCACCGCGATAAAGCTCGGTATGGCCCTTCTGTCTTCCAAAGCCTTTGACTTCTATCGCCGTCATGCCGGTGATGCCAATCTCCGACAGCGCTTCACGAACATCGTCCAGCTTGAATGGCTTGATGATCGCTTCAATCTTCTTCATTGATTACTCCCGTGAGTGTGAGACGGATCCGCAGGGCGTGTGCCACCAAAGCAGGGTGAGGCTTGAAACGCCGATCTCAAGCCCAAGAGAGCCTTGCCCCGCGCTAGTGCGGCACGTCTTAGTCCGCAAGCAGACCCGTCATTAGCGTCCCGAGCTCGGCGGGTGAGCGCGATGTGCGTACGCCGGCGCGTTCCAGCGCTTCGTATTTGGCATCGGCGGTGCCCTTACCTCCGGAGATAATCGCCCCAGCATGACCCATCCGCCGTCCCGGGGGCGCTGTGACACCCGCGATGTAGGCGACGACGGGTTTGGTGACATTGGCCGCAATGAATTCGGCCGCTTCTTCTTCGGCGCTACCCCCAATCTCGCCCACCATGATGATGCCGTGAGTTTCCGGGTCTGTCTCGAACAGCGCTAAACAGTCGATAAAGTTCATCCCATGTATCGGGTCGCCGCCGATCCCGATACACGTGGTTTGACCCAAGGCCTCGAGCGTTGTTTGGTGCACGGCTTCATAGGTGAGCGTGCCCGAGCGGGAGACGATGCCGATGCGGCCGCGCTGATGGATGCTACCGGGCATGATTCCAATCTTGCACTGACCTGGCGAGATCACGCCGGGACAGTTGGGACCAATCAGCCGGCTGTTTGGGTAGTGCTCTAGAGCCGCCTTTGCTTTGAGCATATCCAACGCCGGAATGCCTTCGGTAATGCAGACGATGACCACGATGCCCGCATCCGCTGCCTCCAAGATGGCATCGGCTGCAAACCTTGCCGGCACGTAGATCATCGTTGCCTCGGCGCCGGTGGCATCAACCGCGTCGTGGACCGTGTTGAAGACGGGTCGACCGAGGTGTACTTGTCCACCCTTGCCGGGCGTGACTCCTCCTACCAACTGGGTCCCGTAGGCTATGGCTTGCTCGGAGTGGAAGGTGCCCTGCTTGCCCGTGAATCCCTGGCAGATCACACGGGTCTCGCTGTTGATAAGAACGCTCATAGGCTTATGGATCTTCCAGCGTGCTGACTATTGTCCTGAAACCGCAGCCACTACACGGGCAGCCGCGTCGGCAAGCGAGTCTGCTGGTATGACCGCGAGCCCGCTGTCTTGTAGAAGTTGGCGGCCGCGCTCTACGTTCGTCCCCTCTAAACGCACGACAACCGGGAGGTCGACGCCAACCTCTTTGACGGCCTTGATGATGCCCTCGGCGATCAGGTCGCAGCGCACGATCCCGCCAAAGATATTGACCAGGATGGCGCGGACCTTTCTGTCCGAAACGATAAGCTTGAACGCTTCCGCAACCTTGTTCGCGTCCGTCCCGCCACCGACGTCAAGGAAGTTTGCTGGCTCGCCGCCGTGCAGCTTGATGATGTCCATGGTGGCCATCGCAAGCCCAGCGCCATTGACCATGCAGGCGATGTCACCATCCAGCGTTATGTAGTTCAGGTCGAACTTCTTGGCGTATGTCTCGCGCTCGTCTTCCTGTGTGGTGTCCTGCAGCGCGCCGAGATCGGGTTGTCTAAACAACGAGTTGTCGTCGATGGTGATTTTTGCGTCCAATGCGATGAGGTCGCCATCCACGCTCGTCACCAAGGGATTCAGCTCCACCAGACTCAGGTCTTTATCGAGAAAGAGCTTGTACATGCTCGCCAGCATGTCGCCAAGCTGCTTGAGCTGGGGCCCCTGGAGCCCAAGCGCAAAACCCACCAAACGGGATTGATAGGGCTGAAAGCCCGCGCTCGGGTCGATGAATGTCGTTATAATCTTTTCCGGCGTTTGCGCCGCGACCTCTTCGATATTCATCCCCCCTGCAGCCGACGCGATGATTGCGACACGACGCTTGCCTCGGTCGACGAGCAGGCTCAGATAAAGCTCGGAGTCGATACCGGTCAGCGACTCGATGAGCACGGTGTTGACTGGCACACCTTCCGCCGTCGTTTGTTTGGTGACCAAACGTTGGCCCAGCATGCCTTGTACAATGCTGCTCAGCTCCTCGGTGCCTTGCGCACGTTTGACGCCGCCGGCTTTGCCTCGTCCACCGGCATGGACCTGCGCCTTGACCATCCATTGGTCCCCGCCGAGCTTATTGGCGCACTCGAGGGCCGCTTCAGCGGAGGTCGCCGGTAGCCCCTTTGGCACAGGTACGCCATAAGCGGACAGCAACTCTTTTGCTTGGAATTCGTGAAGATTCATGGACCCGAATTATAATTTCTTGTAGACGCCAAACATGACCGACGTTTTTCGCATCTTAACATGTCATCCCGGCCCCGCGCTCGCGTGGCGGGAGGCCTTTTCACAATTGACTGGGCATGCCAGGCAAGTCGGCAGTCCAGGGAGGTAGTCGTGCAAACCAGCGCAAAAGCGAGCGGCATCGAGAGACTGACCTCGGTCTGGGCCGATGAGCCGCTTGGGCTCGGGGATAACTGGAAGCCCTTGCGTTACTTCAATCTCTACCGAGCGGTCTTGTCCGGGTCGCTTGTGGCGCTTGCCTATCTGGGTCTCGCGCCGAGCTATTTCGGGCAGTACGACCCCAATCTGTTTCGTGGCACAGCGACTTTCTACGTCCTTTTCAGCTTGATCAGCAGCTTTTCCATTCAATGGCGCTGGTGGAGGTTTCAAGTCCAGGTCGTCACCCAGGTCCTCGTGGACATTGGCGCGCTCACCTTGATGATGCATGCGAGCGGTGGTGTCGCGAGCGGGTTCGGGACGCTCATAGTCGTCGCCATCGCCGGTGGCAGCATTCTGACGCAGGGGCGTATCGCTATCCTCTTCGCCGCGATGGCCTCCCTGGCCGTGCTGCTCCAGCAAATTTACGCATGGATCTACGAACCCTTCCCAGAATCCAACTACACGCAGGCCGGAATGCTGGGAATGACCTTCTTTGCCACCGCTTTCCTGGCCCATGTGTTGGCCAGCCGGGTGCGAGCCACGGAGGCTCTGGCAGAGCGGCGTGGCATTGATCTCGCTAATCTGGCTCAGCTTAGCGAGCATATTATCCAACGCATGCAATCCGGAGTGCTGGTGCTGGACCAGGAGGGCACGGTGCGGCTGATCAACCGCTCCGGGCAAAAGTTGCTAGGTCTGCCGGGTGATGTCACGGGTCAGCATCTCGATACCCTAGCTCCCGAAATCACCCGTCTCGAGACGAGCTGGCGCAACGAGACGGTGCCCGTGTCCAACCTCCTGCGTTCGGCGCAGAGCCAGGTGGAGATGATGATTTCCTTCTCCCGGCTTGGCGTGGGTGGTCAGGACGGGGCGGTCGTATACTTGGAGGACGCATCGGCCATGCGCCAACGCGCGCAGCAACTCAAGCTCGCCTCCCTGGGGCGATTGACCGCGAGCATTGCCCACGAAATCCGCAACCCGCTTGGGGCCATCAGCCATGCGGCACAGCTACTGGGGGAGTCCCCCGACGTGCAGCATCACGAACAGCGCTTTATCCATATCATCCAAGAAAACTGCCGGCGGATGAACGCTATAGTTGAGAATGTGCTGCAGCTTAGCCGCCGCAAGACCGCGGCGCGGGAAACCTTGTTGCTAAATCCATGGCTGCGAGGCTTTGTCTCCGATTTTATCAACCAAACAGGTCTGGACCCTGCCGTGTTCAAGACGTCTATCGAGCTCGATGTGCGGGTCCGCTTCGACCCCAGCCAGCTTCATCAGGTGATGTCGAATTTGTGTGAGAATGGCGTGCGTCATGCGGGTGACCCGCCGCGCCTGCAGATCCGTGCTGGGGTGAGCCCACAAACGCGACGCCCCTTTTTGGAAGTGACGGATAACGGTGCCGGCGTCGCGGAAGACGTAGCCGACAAGCTCTTCGAGCCCTTTTTCACGACCGAACGCAGCGGCACCGGTCTTGGCTTGTATATCGCCCGCGAGCTCTGTGAAATAAATCAAGCGTCTATTGCATTGGTTCCTACCGAGGGCTCCGGAGCCTGTTTTCGAATGACATTCATAGACCCCAGACGCCAGGAGGTGCCGGTATCATGAGTACACCGCGAGCACTCATCGTGGATGATGAGCCCGACATACGCGAGCTCTTGGAGATCACGCTGGGTCGTATGGATATCGACACCGCGACCGCGGAGGACCTGGAGTCGGCGAAGACCGCGGTGCGCAATAGCACGTTCAACATTTGCCTGACCGACATGCGTCTTCCTGATGGCAGCGGCATCGACTTCGTTCGATTTGTGCAAAAGCACTGTCCTTCGGTGCCCGTCGCGGTGATTACCGCGCATGGCAGCATGGAGTCCGCGGTGGAAGCGCTCAAGGCTGGCGCCTTCGACTTTGTCTCCAAACCCGTGGACCTGCAGGTCCTGCGTAATTTGGTCAACACCTCGCTCAGGCTGGCGCAGCAGAGCACGGAGCCCGACCGGATCCTGATTGGAGACTCGGAGCAAATGCGCGCGACCCGTGCCACCATCGCCAAGCTCGCGCGCAGTCAAGCACCGGTGTACATCAGCGGTGAGTCGGGCACGGGCAAGGAGCTTGTGGCGCGCATGGTTCACGAGCAAGGACCCAGGTCGGAGAATCCCTTTGTGCCGGTCAACTGCGGCGCAATCCCCGAGGAGCTCATGGAGAGCGAGTTCTTTGGCCACAAGAAGGGCAGCTTCACCGGCGCTGTCGCGGAAAAGCTCGGTCTGTTCCAGGCTGCCGAGGGTGGTACCTTGTTCTTGGACGAAGTTGCCGATTTGCCGTTGCACATGCAAGTGAAGCTGCTCCGGGCCATTCAGGAGAAATCCGTGCGGCCGGTGGGCGCCGAGCGGGAAGCCCCCGTGGATGTCAGGATACTGAGCGCAACGCACAAAGACCTGGCCGCCCTGGTCCAGGAAGGCGCGTTCAGACAGGATCTCTACTACCGTATCAATGTCATCGAGCTCCACGTGCCGGCCTTGCGTGAGAGACCGGACGATATTCCCCGGTTGGCGGAACACATTCTCAAACGATTGGCGCGCCAGGCGCGGATGGACGCACCCGAGATCGCTCCTGAGGCCTTGTCCGCGATGCGCAGCTACCCTTTTTTGGGAAACGTTCGCGAGCTGGAGAACATACTGGAGCGCGCGCTCACTCTTTGCGAAGGCAACCGCATCGAGCCGGAGAACCTAGGGCTGTTGGAGGTGGCCGATACCGACACGCCGGTGGGCTCCGCCGAGTCGGGTGCGAGTCTGGACACGCTGTTGGTGTCGGTGGAGAAAGACACGATCCTCAAGGCGCTCGAGCAAACCCGCTGGAACAAGACGGCCGCGGCCAAGTTCCTGGGGATCAGCTTTGGCGCACTGCGCTATAGGATGCAAAAGCTCGGTCTGGAATAGCCTTCGGGGCGGTTCGGTTTCACTTGCTGATTTTCAGCAGCTTTTGTTTTAGGGCGCAGCGCGACGCGGCGGCTCGAGGACCAGGTCCACAGAATTTGTTCCCTAAATTCGGGGTGTTAACGGTTTTTGTGTGACTGCAATCCCAACATCTCGCGTATCCGTACGACTGGCATGATAAATGCTTTCTCCAGGGCGCAACGGTTCGTCGGTCCAGAGTCGACTGGGTGGCGAGCCAAGATTCCTTAACCAGTCGATTTGGAGAACAGCATGAAGAAACAACATGGTTTTACGCTGATTGAGTTGATGATCGTGGTCGCGATCATCGGTATCTTGGCCGCGGTCGCCATCCCTGCATACCAGGACTACACGCTGCGTGCGAAGGTACAGGAAGGTACGAACGTGTCCAACCCGGCACGTACGGCGCTGGGTATTTCTTGCAGCAGCGGCAGTCTCGCGCAAATGAGCAACAACACGTCTCTTCAGCTGGCGCAGTCGGCCTCATACGGCCTCAACAGCGACTACGTCTTGCGCGTTGCGGCGCAGGGTTCGAACGCCACCACGGGTGGTGTGCTGATTACCTACACCGGTATCGGCAACGGAATCTTGCAGAACGATGAGGTCTACTACATCGGTACGTGCTCTCCCGGTGGCATGACGTGGGAAGTGACGGCCGGTCCTAACCAAGCGATGGCCCAAAAATACTGGCCGTCAAAATAATCTGGTCCGTTGAAGTTTGCTGGCTCGAGAAGGGAGGCCGTATGGCCTCCCTTCTCTTTGTCTAGCAGTAGAAAATGCGAGCTGCCACGCGACATCTCCCGCTCGTTGTTGTCCTGAGTTTCGGGTTCTTGGTTTATCTTCCGGGCGTCTCGGGGCCCTTTGTACTCGACGACCTGACCAACATACTGCAGGACCCGCATGTCGCCGCGGAAAGCTTTGGCTTGCACACGCTTGCCGATACCGCGAGTCGCAATCGCGCAATCCCACGCCTGACCTTTGCCCTCAATTACTTCCTCGCCGGCAAGAGCTTTGATGTGCTGGCCTTCAAGCTCACAAACCTAACCATTCATCTGCTCAACGCGGTTTTGGTTTACATGTTGAGCCTACTCCTTGTGCAACGATTTCTGCAGAGTGCTACCGGGGTACGTGGGGACGCACGTCGTGCTTGGCTCTGGTATCTCTTCCCGTTCATCGTCGCACTGCTCTGGACTGTGCACCCGATCCAGCTTACAAGTGTGTTGTACGTGGTCCAGCGTATGACCAGCATGGCAACACTGTTCTCTTTGGCCGGGTTGTTGCTATTCGTGTGGGGCCGCACCCGGCTCGCAAACGGCAGAAGTCACGGCCTTACGCTCATGACATTCGGGGTCGCCGGCGGTACGCTTTTGGGCGTCCTCTGCAAAGAGAACGCGGTGCTCACGCCGTTTTTTGCCGCCTTAGTCGAAATGTTCTTCTTCGACAGGCACTCCTGTGGACGAGCGCTACGGCGGAAATTGCTCTGCTTCTACTCCTTGTCGGCACTCCTGCCTTTGCTGATAGCGGTTAGCATCGTCGCGAGCAGACTCGATGTGATCCTCCAGCTCTACGATATCCGCGAGTTTACGCCGCTGGAGCGGCTGCTCACGCAATCCCGGGTGCTGCTCTTTTACCTGGGTTTGATGGTGTTCCCAAACCTACGCCAGTTCGGGCTGTACCACGACGATATCGCTATCAGCCACGGGTTGCTGACGCCTTGGACCACGCTTGGCAGCGTGGTGTTGTGGCTCGTGCTCTTGACCCTGGCGCTCCGGTCCCAAGAGCGACGCCCTATCTGGGTCTTTGGCTTGCTATGGTTTCTGCTCGGTCACGCTCTGGAATCATCGCTGCTGGGGCTGGAAGTCGCCTACGAGCATCGCAACTATACACCGAGCTTTGGCATTTTCTTTGTGCTTGTATTCTATCCCATCTTCCTGGTTACAAAACGCCAGTACTCGGGTGCACTGACCGTTGCGGTCACGAGCGTGGTCATCGCAACGCTTTGTTTTCTGACCTTTATCCGCGCCGACAGCTGGCGGGACTACAACTCGTTCGCGGATGTAACGCTACGCAACCATCCCATGTCCTATCGAGCACACACCGCCGCCGCATTCAATTCGGTCGCTATCATGGGCGATTCGCGACGTGCCTATACTTACTATCAGCGTGCCGCGTCATTGAGCGCAAACGCGGTCTTGCCTTTGATGGAGATGGCAAAGCTCGCGCAAGGCTTTCTGGCCCGAGCGCGTCGCCTGGAAGCCAAGCAAGGCGTACAGGTACCGGAGCGGAGTGAGGCTACCGACCCAGCCGAGATGACTTCTGTGGATCTGCAGGCGCTAATCTCGGCACTGCACCGGTCGGTGCGAGAGCGCCTGCGTGAGCAGCCGGTGGCTCCTACAACGACGCTTGCGCTCGTCAACTTTAGCATCTGTGCGAAAGCCAAGGCGAAGGCCTGCGTCGCTTTGCTTCCGGAGGTGCAAGTTTGGCATCGGATCGCGGTTGACAACCCACGCATTAAGAAAGGAGACCGGACCACAATAGAGGAATCCTTGGCGCGCAGCTTTGCCGATGCAGGCCGAATTGACGCGGCCGCAGCTGTTATCGAAGCCGCTTGGGCTCGGAGTGGTGAGAAGCAAACGACCCTAGAGGCGCTCGCAGGAGAATACCAACGCTCAGGTGATACGACCATGGCTCGCGCTACGCTGAAAGCACTTGATTTGCATCTGCACGCGGTGGGTGAAGGTGACTCTAGCCGGCCGCCGAGTCGGTAATCAACGGAGTACGCGGGAACATGACGTATAGTTTCAAGCGTGTCAATGTGGTCATGTTCATGGCGCTCGCTGTCGTCTTGTATCTGGTGTATTCGCCGGGGCTCGACGGCCCATTCGTGTTCGACGATATGCACAACATCGTCCATAACCCGAACATTAAAATCGACGAGCTGAGTGCCACGCAATTGTACAACGCCGGGGTTTCCCCGCGTACGGGCGCACGCATTTCGCGTCCGATCTCTAGGGTTAGCTTGGCGCTGAATTACTTTTTCTCGGGGAAGCAATTGCTAAGCTTCTCCTTCAAGGCCACCAATCTGGTGATTCACATCATCAACACCTTGCTCGTGTTTGTGCTAACACGACGACTCTTACACTGTTTGCGCGCTCGTTACGATGACAGAGGACCTCCGCAGCTCCAGAGCTCGCTGTGGCTGTGGTTTCCCCTGGTCGTGGCCGCGCTATGGGCCTTGCACCCCATTCAGTTAACGGGTGTGCTCTACGTCGTCCAGCGGATGACTAGTTTGGGGGCGATGTGTGTTCTGGCAGGGCTCTTGGTTTTCGTGCTCGGCCGGTGTCGATTGCAGGAGGAGCGGAGCTTCGGTCTCGCTCTTATGGTTCTGGGTATAGTGATCGGTGGTCTTTTGGGTTCCCTGTGTAAGGAAAACGCGATTCTCACACCAGCATATGCGCTCGTCATCGAGCTTGTGTTCTTCGACAGAGTGAAATTGAGTCCGGCGGCGAGGCTGCGGCTGAATATGTTTTTCGGTGTAACACTGGGCCTCCTAGCCATCGCCGCAATGCTTTTGTTTATACTCAAACCGGAATTCGTGACAAGGCTCTACAATGCCCGAAACTTCACGATGGATGAGCGACTGCTCACACAGGCGCGCGTATTATTCTTCTACATCGGTCTGACGCTCTTGCCCAGCCTGCGGAGTTTCTCCCTCTACCATGATTACATCATGGTCAGTAAGGGACTTCTGTCGCCCTGGACAACGCTCCTAAGTCTGGTTGCGTGGGGAGCGCTCATTTTTGTCGCTTTGCGGTGTCTCAAGCGAGCGCCCATGCTGTCGTTTGCGGTGCTCTGGTTTGTGGTCGGACACGCAGTGGAATCCAGCGTCCTGGGGTTGGAGATTGCCTTCGAGCATCGTAACTACTTGCCGTCTTTCGGTGTTCTCCTCGCGCTCACCTACTATGGTTTTCGCTTTATAGAATTGCGTTCCCTGGCGAAGCCGGTGGCCGCACTAGCAGTCTGCCTCGTGCTTGGAACGGTCAGCTTTGTTACCCATGCACGGGCGGGAGCGTGGAGCTCACTCGACTCACTAGCTTACTTCACGGTGCGCAACCATCCCACGAGCTACCGCGCTCAGTTAGAACGCGCCCATTTTCTCGAGCGACATCATCATGACGCACGCGAGGTGTACCGCTCCTATCGAAGTGCGGCCGCCGTAAACCCTTATGTAGTCCCGCCGCTCGCGCACATGTACCGCGTCGTCAACAAAGCGCTAAGCACTCGAAGTGAGAAGGCTGTGGCGCAATCGCAAGCTGACCACGGAATTCTTGCGGTTAAGCTTTTTGAAAGTGAGCTTGAATCGGACCGGCGTATCCTCGAGGAGCTCGACAAACAGATTGCGGACGAGATAAGCCATCGAATTCTGAGCTATTCTTTGTCTAGCTCCACCATTCAAGCGCTCGATGATCTGCGCGTCTGTGTGGTAAAGCAGCCGGGCGCGTGTGGTCCTGTCGAGAGGGTGGAGCGATGGTTGGCAATGGCGCTCGACCGCACACAGGTCGAACAGCAGCGGACGGGGTTGCTGCTAGTTTCCGCAAGGTTTTATGCATGGACGAATCGTAAGACTAAGGGGGCGGAGCTTCTGAGGTCCGCATTGGAATCTTATCCAGACTCGGTCGGCTTGCTCCTCGAGCTTGCGTATTTGAACCTCAGCATGAACAACTTCGACGAGGTCGAGAGTTTGTTGGGGCGTGCGCTCGCAGTAACCGGTAAGAATGGGCGACGTAGCGCCGACATACAAGCGCTACAGACCTTGTTACGGAGAAGAACTCACAACCGCTCTGATGATGAGCCAGGAATTCTTTAGGACATCCATCGCGTGTAAGCATAAAGAGGTTCCGTGCAAACTAATCCATGGACATGCTAAAAGGGTACAAGTTTCCGCTCGCCGCCGTTGTGGTGATCCTTGCCTCTGCTTTGGTGTATTCACCGGGTTTGAACGGTCCATTTCTGTTTGATGACGTTGGCAACTTTGTCAACGACCACGACATACGCATTCGTTCGCTCGAATTTTCAGAGCTACGTGCTGCCGCATTTTCGGGCAGAGAACGTGTGCTACTGGATAGACCGCTTCCCCGATTGACCTTTGCGCTCAACTACTACTTTGGCGGCAAGGCCTATGACTCCTGGTGGTTCAAAGTAACGAATGTCGCCATCCACGCGTTTAATGGTGTATTGGTTTTTATACTCAGCTTGTTGCTATGCAGGTCGCGTTTACGGTTGCCGCAGCGCTCTCACGACCAGCTAGCCTCTAGCGGCATGATATATTGGGTCGCCGCGGTCACGGCCTTGCTTTGGACTCTTCACCCCATCCAGCTCACGTCCGTGCTTTATGTCGTCCAACGTATGACGAGCATGGCGGGCATGTTCGTGTTCCTCGGCTTGATCTTGTTCGTGGTGGGCAGGGGACGAGTGGGCCGCTCCGAGCCATGGGGTTTTAGCATAATGATTGGGGGCGTGCTGGGTTGCACGCTATTTGGTGTTCTGTGTAAACAGAATGCCGCGCTTCTGCCTTTCTTCGCTAGCATCCTGGAGCTGTTCTTTTTTGGCAGACAAGGTTTGACACCCACGACTCAACGCCGGCTGAAACTTCTGTACGGCGCACTGTTTTCGGCGACCCTGCTGGTCGCGCTGGTCGTGCTGATTAGAGCATCGGACTTCTTTAGCACCCTTTACGATATTCGAGATTTCACCTTGCAAGAGCGCTTGTTGACGGAGAGTCGTGTGCTCTTTATGTATCTTGGTCTGATGTTCATCCCACGCATTCGTGACTTTTCCTTGTTTCACGACGATATTGCCATCAGCACTGGGTTGTTCTCGCCACCGACAACCTTCCTCGCGCTGATAGGACTTTCGATTGTCGTCGGTGTAGCTATATGGGGTAGTAAGAAAAAACTTTTAGTGTCGTTCGCGATTCTGTGGTTTTTGGTCGGCCATGCCATCGAGTCGACCGTTCTTGCGCTTGAGATTGCGCATGAGCACCGCAATTACGTGCCGAGTTTCGGGGTCTTCTTTGCACTAGGGTACGGTCTGGTTTGGTTGGTAGGCCAAAAGCCCGAGCTGCGAAGAGGCATTTTTGCGCTTGGGTTCTGTGGCGTACTGGTGTTTTCCTTTGTTACGCACTCTCGTGCAACCTTGTGGAAAGACCGAGAGTCAATCGCTTACATTACAGCTCGGAATCACCCAGAAGCGCCCCGTGCGCAAATGGAGCTTGGCTTGATTCATGAAGTGTTGGATTCCGATGCACGTCAGGTCTTCAAGGCGTATCAACGCGCCGCAGCGTCGTCTAAGAATTTCTTCCCGATACTCAAGCTACAGAGAATCATCGACGGGTTTCGCAAGCAGCTTGCAACGGGGGAGCAGCGTGCCGATGATGGAGTCTACTCCGGCTCTGCGGACCTATTTGCTTCCGACCTTTTTCTGAACGACGAGTTTTTGGCCCAGCTCGACCGTCAGGTCGATAAAGAGGCACGCGAACGGCTCGCTGAGTCGGCGGTGGATGCGGAAACTATGCTTGCTTTTCTGGAGGTGCGCCGCTGCGTTTTGACGCAGACCCAATCGTGTCTCCCGGCGCGGCGGGCCATAGAGTGGCACGAGATCTTGTTGGCGAGGGACGACCTGCTACGTTTGCAGAGGGCGAGTCTGGTGCTCAATTTGGCTAAGCTCTACGCCTATGTAGGCGATACGCCGCGTGCCTTAGAGCTTGCCCAGGAAGCGGTGGAAACATCACATCACAAGGTTGGGTTCGTCGCTGACCTTGCGCAGCTTTATAAGATCTTAGGTGACTATGCAGCTGCCGAATCCATACTGCGTCCGTTGCTTGACCGTGAGGACCTGGCGGTGGAAGAAAAGGCAGCCATCAGAGAATTGATCGTGCAGCTGGGGGTTGAGCCACCCGCGGGCGTAGGTGACGCGGGGGCGCGGTAGCGTGTCCATCGACACGTTGGAGCTACCGAAGACTACGTCGGCTCACGATTTGTTCGTGCCCTTGCGGACGACGGGATAGCCGCTCATGCCACCGTATTGCTTTGCAGTCGCTAAGCGACGATAGTGCGCGATGTCGCGGGTCTTGAGCTCACGCTGCGGAGCGCTTCCCACAATGGAAAGGGGCGCGACGTCTTTGGCTACCACGCAACCCATACCGATGATTGCCCCTTCACCTATAGTGACACCCGGCGCCACCACAACATTCATTCCAATCCAAACGTTGTCCTCGATACGTACCGGCTTCTTGAGCAATCCTGCATCGTAAGGTAGGCAGTCCCCGTGGTAGTTGTGGTTCATCGTGTAGACTACAAGATTCTTTGAGATGTGTACGTTGTCACCGATGTGAAGACCACCCTCGGCACGCAGCAATGCGTTCGAGTTTATGTGTACATTGTCGCCTACGTGTAAGGCGTCGGGCGCGGAGACGGTCAACCGGCCGTAAATGCGCACACCTGTGCCGCAGTGAGAAAAGCGCCGCTTGGCGTATTCGTTGCTCAACAGCCAAACACTGTTTAAGGTCCAAGTGAGTGTCTTTGTCAGTGCCCAGATTGGCCAAAGCGCCCATCGTACCGGGCCCAACACCCGGTCGAGCACGAAGTCGACCGCGGTGAAGCTAGCGGGCTTTCGGTGCGGATGCGAAGTCACGGTTCTCGGGGCAACCTCTTGTCCATTCGCAGCAGGATGGAACCGAGTGCGCCGAGGAGTAGGACAAACACAAACAACACGACATGTGTCGTGACCGCGATGGCGAGCGCAAGCTCAGGGGAATAACCGAACAGGGAGTATGCGGCGACCCAGCCTACCTCGTGGGTCCCAACGTTCGCTAGACCCTGCACCGGGAGGAGCGTGAGCGGTACGAGGATTATGGACACCACAATCATTTGCACCAGAGTCGGGGCGAATCCGATACTCAAGACGATAAGGTAAAGGTTGGTATAGACACAGCCCCAAATCAATAAGCTCAACAACCACAGGGGCCAGTACTGTCTGCGGTCGTCGATTGTCCGCAGCCCGTCGACCAGCTTGCTGACGGCGCGCCGGAGTTTGTTTTTCGTCGATTCATCGGTGGTACGGAATCTACCTGTTCGCAACCACACCACTACCAGGCCGCCCGCCAATGCCACTAGGACGCAGTAGACAATGGAAGACTGGATTAACCAGTCCGGGAGTTGGTCGAAAAAAACTGCTAGAACGAAGGGTAAGCAAAGGGCCACGACTCCAAAATCGAAGAAACGCGCCGTCACCAGCGTGGCGGTGCTGTCGGCAAGACCGACCCGCAGACAGCGGTTAAGCAAAAGCACATAGGTCAACTCGCCGCTCTTCGCCGGCAGCAAATAGTTGAACATTCCATACAGGCTGGTAACCCCCATGAGGCGACGCAGGAGAACCCGGGGGTCATGGATGAGA
>CAJHYW010000079.1_pt1 | contig 53548 bp, 47 predicted proteins | sample 9198811 | NCBI WGS metagenome assembly CAJHYW01 (sample SAMEA7708378, study PRJEB35096) | sediment metagenome | biome: marine neritic benthic zone biome [ENVO:01000025]; feature: sediment [ENVO:00002007]; material: shallow marine sediment [ENVO:03000034] sea grass bed [ENVO_01000059] ...
CCTCAGCCGCTCACCCGAGCATGTACTGGTTGATGGGAACCGCTGCCCCACGCTCCAGTGCAGCGTGGAGGCGGTGGTTGGCGGTGATGCCAGCGTGGCTGCGATAAGCGCGGCTTCGATCCTCGCCAAAGTGGCGCGCGACACCCAGATGGAAGCCTTGGACCGGCGCTACCCGGAATACGGCTTTGCAAGACACAAGGGCTACGCGACGCGCGAGCACCTCGGTCGTTTGCGAGCGCATGGTGCATGCCCGGAGCATCGTCGCAGCTTTGCACCCGTGCGCCGGCAGGTCCAGCTCGAGCTCGTATGATGGCCGCGCGCTTCGTGCATTTACACCTGCACACCGAGTACTCGCTGGTGGATGGCCTCGTCCGCGTCAAGCCATTGCTCGAACGCGCACGCGCGCTTGGAATGCCTGCCATCGCCGTAACCGAGCAGTCGAATCTCTTTTCCTTGGTCAAGTTTTACCGAGCAGCGGTCGCGGCTGGCATCAAGCCTATTGTGGGTGCGGAAGTGCTGATCGCAGACGAAGACACCACGCTTCAACCGTCGCGTCTGTTGCTGCTTTGTCGTCATCTGGATGGCTACCGGCAGCTCTCGCGTCTGGTTTCGCGCGCGTACACGGAGGGTCAGAAGCAGGGCGGCCCGACCGTGCAGCGCCAGTGGTTGAGCCACGCGTCGACCGACGGCTTGATCGCGTTGTCTGCGGGTCTGGCGGGCGAGGTCGGCGCGGCGCTGTTGGCTCGACGCGAGGGACAAGCCGAGGACGCTGCCGCCTGGTGGGCTGAGCAGTTTCCCAGCCGATTCTATCTCGAGCTACAGTGTACCGGTCGGCCGGGCGAGCCCGAGTACATCCAGCGTGCGTTGGACTTGGCCGCGAAAACCGACCTGCCGGTGGTAGCGTCAAACGACGTCAGGTTTTTGGAGCGTGAGGACTTCGATGCGCACGAGGCACGCGTGTGCATCCACGAAGGCCGGGTGCTCAACGACCCGCGGCGCGCACGCGCCTACACCGACCAGCAGTATTTGCGCTCTGCCGAGGAGATGGCGGAGTTGTTCGACGATCTGCCCGAGGCGTTGGAGAACACGGTGGAGATCGCCAAGCGCTGTAACCTCGTGCTCGAGCTCGACGAGTCGCGCTTACCGGAGTTCCCGGTTCCCAAAGGCCGCGAGCTGACCGAGTGGTTTAGGGAACAAGCGAGCGAGGGCTTGCGCGGTCGACTGTGCGCTACCGGGCGCGGACAAACCGCTATTGAACCCGAACACTATGAACGTCGGCTCGCCCGTGAGCTGGATGTCATTATCGACATGGGGTTTCCGGGGTACTTCTTGATCGTCGCGGACTTCATCAACTGGGCGCGTGACAATGGTATACCGGTGGGTCCGGGGCGGGGCTCGGGCGCCGGGTCGCTGGTCGCCTACGCGCTCGGTATCACGGACCTCGACCCATTGGAGTATGACCTGCTCTTTGAGCGATTTCTCAACCCGGAGCGGGTTTCCCTGCCGGATTTTGATATCGACTTCTGCATGGACGGGCGCGACAAGGTCATCGACTACGTCACCGAGCGCTACGGCGGCCATGAGCGGGTGTCGCAGATCATTACCTTCGGCAGCATGGCGGCCCGCGCGGTGGTACGCGACGTGGGCCGTGTGCTTGGCCAGCCGTACGGTTTTGTCGACCAGATTGCAAAGCTGGTACCTATGGAGCTCGGAATCACCCTGGAGCGGGCGCTGTCCGAGGAAGAGCACTTGCTCGAACGCTATCAGAAAGAAGAGGAAGTCCAAACACTCCTCGACTTGGCGCGCAAGCTCGAAGGTCTGGCACGCAACGCGGGTCGCCACGCGGGCGGCGTGGTGATCTCGCCCTGTGACTTAACCGAGTTTACGCCGCTTTATTGCGAGCAGCAGGCGAGCGGCGGGGTCGTCACGCAGCTGGACAAAGACGACGTTGAAGCCGTCGGCCTAGTGAAGTTCGACTTTTTGGGTCTGCGGACCCTCACGATTATCGACCGTGCGGTGCACACGGTAAACCAGCGTCGAAGAGCGGGGGGCGACACCGAGCTAGACATCAACGCTATCGCCAAAGACGACCCCCTCACCTATGACTTGGTCAAGCAGGGGACGACGACTGCCGTTTTTCAGCTCGAGTCCCGGGGAATGAAGGAGCTCATCAAACGCCTGCAACCGGACTGTTTCGACGATGTGATCGCCTTGGTTGCGCTATTCAGACCCGGTCCGCTGCAGTCGGGCATGGTGGATGATTTTATCGACCGTAAGCACGGGCGCGCCAAGGTTAGCTACTTGCACCCGGACCTCGAACACATCCTCCAACCGACCTACGGGGTCATCCTCTATCAAGAGCAGGTCATGCAGATCGCACAAGTCTTGGCGAGCTACAGTCTTGGCGAGGCCGATCTCTTGCGGCGTGCAATGGGTAAGAAAAAGCCCGCTGAAATGGCGAAGCAGCGTGAGGTGTTCTTGCAAGGCGCTCGCGCTAGAGATGTAGACGAGGACACCGCCAGCTATATCTTCAGCCTGATGGAGAAGTTCGCAGGCTATGGTTTCAACAAGTCCCACTCGGCGGCTTACGCGCTGCTTGCGTATCAGACGGCGTGGCTAAAGGCGCATTATCCGGCTGCCTTCATGGCCGCCGTGCTGTCCGCGGATATGGACAATACCGACAAAGTCGTCACGCTGATCGACGAGTGCAGGGATATAGAGATCAGCGTTAAACCGCCGGATGTGAATAGCTGCGAGTATGCGTTCACGGAACAAGACCAACTCGTGATTCGCTACGGGCTTGGCGCGATCAAAGGCGTAGGGCAATCCGCGATCCAGGCGCTGATCGATGAGCGCAACGAGCACGGGGCCTTCGAAAGCTTGTTTGATTTCTGTCGTCGTGTTGATGCGAAGAAGCTCAATCGTCGCGTGGTCGAAGCACTGATAAAGTCCGGTGCCTTGGACGGGCTCGGGGCGACCCGCGCGACGATGATGACATCGCTAACTCGGGCGATGCAGGCCGCCGACCAGCTCACGAGGGACCATGCGGTGGGGCAATCCGACATGTTCGGCGAGACCGTTACCGTGCAGGCCTCGACCTTCGTGATGGAGGAGGTCGAAGAGTGGAGCGACGAGGAGCGTCTCCGCGGTGAGAAAGACACGCTGGGGCTTTATCTCACCGGTCATCCCATTGCGCGTTTCGAGTCGGAGCTCAGCAAGTTTACCAGCGGGTGTGTCGCCGACTTGAGACCTTCGCCTGGGCAGGTCGCTACCGTGGCGGGGTTGGTAGTCAATTTGCGTACGCTTAATAGTCGGCGTGGGAAGATGGCGGTATTTATGCTCGATGACCGCAGCGGGCGTATCGAGGTTGTCGCATACTCCGATGTATATGGAGAGAACCGCGACACCATCGGCAAGGACCGTCTTCTGGTCGTGCAGGGTGAAGTGGTGCAGGATGATTTCACCGACGGCTATTCCATCTCGGCGCGTGCGGTTTTCGATATCGACACGGCGCGCGAGCGTTATGCGCGCCATGTGCTCGTCAGCCTTGGCGCGGCCGAGGACCACAGAGTGCTCGTGGGTAATCTCTCCGGTGCGCTGGAGCCTTTTTGTGAGGGGCCGACGCCGGTGTGCATCGACTATCGACGACCTGACGCAATGGGTCGGATACAGCTTGGCGAGCGGTGGCGTGTGCGCCCGTCGGAGGAGTTGTTAAACCGGCTGCGTGCCTTGGATGTCACGCAGGAGGTCGTTGTCGAGTATTGAGTCCCGACCGCGAAAGCGGCGATGCTATACTTGCGCTGCTCTTCACACTCAGCCCTGATCCAACATGGCGACCAACCTAAATTTCTTGGATTTCGAGCAACCTATATCGGAGCTCAAAGCGAAGATAGAGGAGCTCCGTTTTGTGGGGAGCGACTCCGATATCAATATCAGCGATGAGATCAGCCGCCTGGAGGCGAAGAGCGAGGATCTCACGCGGTCGATTTTTACGGACCTCTCCTCCTGGCAAGTGTCACAGCTTGCGCGTCACCCGCAGCGGCCCTACGCCCTTGAGTACATCGATGCCATGTGTACGGACTTCCAGGAGCTGCACGGCGACCGCGCCTTTGCGGACGACCCAGCGATCGTCGGCGGGCTGGCACGATTGGACGGTCGACCGGTCGTCGTCATCGGGCATCAGAAGGGCCGAGACACCAAGGAGAAGCTTTATCGCAACTTCGGTATGCCAAGACCGGAAGGTTATCGCAAAGCGTTGCGCCTGATGTGCTTGGCCGAACGCTTTGGCTTGCCCGTGGTTACTTTGATAGATACGCCCGGCGCGTATCCCGGTATCGGCGCAGAGGAACGCGGCCAGAGCGAGGCCATTGCGCGTAATCTGCTCAAGATGGCAAGCCTAAAGATTCCGATCGTTTGCGTTATCATCGGCGAAGGCGGCTCGGGTGGGGCGCTCGCCATTGGGGTAGGCGACCGCATACTCATGCTGGAGTACAGCACTTACTCTGTTATCTCGCCTGAAGGCTGTGCTTCTATCCTTTGGAAATCGGTCGACAAGGCTGCCGAGGCCGCCGAAGCAATGGGTATTACCTCGTCGCGTTTGAAAGAGCTCGGGCTGATCGACCGTGTGGTGCCCGAGCCCTTGGGCGGGGCGCACCGCGCACCATCTGAGATGGCCGACAACCTGCGCAAGGCAATTGTGGAGGAGCTCGATTCGGTTGCCGCGCTCGACAGCGATGCAATGCTGCAAGCTCGCTACGACCGCCTACTAAGCTACGGGAGATTCAAGGATTGAGCCCGGAGAACCCGGACCGGACGTACTTCACGGTTGAACAGGCAAACCGGATGATCCCGTTGCTCGAAGAGCGCTTTACACGCATGTTGCAGCTCCATGGCCAGATCCGGATCGTGCATGAAAGGTTGTCGCCAACCGGCTTCGCACCCGAGGATGACGAGTTCGATGTGTCGCCTGGCGGAGCCAGCCACGAGGTCATCAGCGACCTGGCAAGCCTGCGCACACTGATCGACGCGTTGATTGCGGATCTGTCCGAGCTGCAGGCATCGGGCTGTGTGGTAAAGAGCGTCGATTCCGGCCTAGTCGACTGGTACTCAAAGCGAAACGGCCGTGAGGTGTTCTTGTGCTGGAAGCTGGGTGAAAAGGAAGTGAGCTGGTGGCACGAGCTGGGCGCCGGTTTTTCGGGGCGTCGACCGCTTCAAGCGGAAGACTAGGATGTCGCGTGGGTCACCGCGTTCTCGACGACGATCGGATGGATCAGCGCGTGCAATAGCTCGCCGGCAAAGCGGCACAGCAGCATCAGCAGGGCCTGGTCGCTCCCGCTAAAGGTTTTTCCTTCTCTCTTGTTCAACAGCTCGATGACCCCGAGCACACGGCCTCCGCCGATGATGGGTGCGGCCATGATGGAATCTGTGGTGAACTCGAGCTCCTGGTCTAGTTCCTGGTAGAAGCGGGTGTCCTCGTGCGGGTTGTTTACGATAGTGGCGCGGCGGTTGCGTATCACCCAGGCGGCGATACCCTCGCCCGCCGGGAGCCGCCTCCAGCGCAACAGGTCCGAAGGGATGCGTCCTTGTGTGATCGCAAACACGAGCTCGTCGGTATCTTCATCCAGCACGAGCAACGAGCCATCGGCCGCGTTGATGGTATTGCGGGCGTTCTCGAGGATCTGCCCGAGAAGTTCGAGGATCTCCTGGTCGTTCTTTGGGCCCTCAACCGCCTCCATCAGGTTCTGCATGGAGTCGATGAACTGACGCAGCTTGAGTGACTCTTGCCGCAGGGCATTGTTCTCGGCCTCCAATCGAGAAAGCTCGCTGGGGCTGCGCTTGTCAGATTCGTTCATCTGCGTGGCCTCCACCCGCCCGAGCACTCAGGCCTATGCTCGATCATGGTCTAAGCCTAGACGCTGGCCGCCTTTCCCGTCTACCCGTCGGGAGGCGGGCGTGGTTCTCGTTTGTCCGCGTGATCGCCCAATTTGAGCCATGTTTCCACGATACTGTCGGGATTTAGCGACATGCTCTGTATGCCTTGAGCCATCAGCCACTGGGCCAAATCGGGATAGTCCGAGGGGCCTTGGCCGCAGATCCCGACATACTTTTTGGCCCGTCTGCACGCGGCTATGGCGCGGTGCATCAATGCCTTGACGGCGTCGTCGCGCTCGTCGAACTGTGACGCAACCAGCCCCGAATCACGGTCCAGACCCAGCGTAAGCTGTGTCAGGTCATTCGAGCCGATGGAGAAGCCGTCGAAGTGCTCGAGGAACTGGTCGGCCAGGATGGCGTTTGCCGGCAGCTCGCACATCATCACGATACGCAATCCATGGGTGCCACGCTCCAGCCCGAATCCGGCGAGCAGCGCGGTCACCGCCCGCGCTTCGTCAAGCGTTCTGACAAAGGGAACCATCAGCTCGACGTTGGTGAGCCCCATGTCTTCGCGCACATATTTGATGGCTCGGCACTCGAGCTCGAAGCACGGTTTGAAAGCTTCCGCCAAGTATCGCGATGCCCCTCTGAAACCGAGCATGGGATTCTCTTCGTCCGGCTCGAAGAGATCCCCGCCAACCATGTTCGAGTACTCGTTGGACTTGAAGTCGGAGAGCCTCACGATCACCGGCTTTGGCGCGAATGCGGCCGCCAGCGTTGCAATGCCTTCCGCAAGCTTGTGGACGTAGAAGCTGACGGCGTCACTGTAACCTGCGATACGCTGTTCGATGTTTTGCTGCACATCGCGCGGCAGACGACCGAGGTCGAGCAATGCCTGCGGGTGTATGCCTATGGTGCGGTTGATAATGAACTCCAGACGCGCCAGGCCGATGCCCTCGTTGGGGATAGCGGCAAACTCGAAGGCACGGTCGGGGTTACCGACGTTCATCGTCAGCTTGACGGGCACCGGCGGCATCGTCGAATGAGTGATGCTCTGTTGGTCGTAGGCTAGCTCGCCCGCGTAGATGTAACCAACATCGCCCTGCGCGCAGGAGACCGTAACGGGCTGGCCGTCATCGAGGACCTCCGTCGCGTCACCGGTCCCTACCACAGCCGGTATGCCAAGCTCACGCGCGATGATCGCAGCGTGGCACGTGCGCCCACCACGGTTGGTGACCACGGCGGCGGCACGTTTCATTACGGGCTCCCAGTCCGGGTCGGTCATGTCGGTGACGATAACATCGCCGGCTTTGACCCTGGACATCTCGCTCGCGTGGGCGAGCACGCACGCCGGTCCTGCACCGATGCGTTGACCGATGCTACGTCCCGTGGCCAGCACGGGACCACTCTGCTGGAGCACGAATCGTTCGAGCGTTTGTGTGTCGAGCCGGCTACGCACCGTCTCGGGGCGGGCTTGGAGCATGTACAGCGCACCGTCGACACCATCCTTCGCCCACTCGATATCCATCGGCATGCCATAGTGCTCTTCTATGGCCAACGCTTGTCGAGCGAGGGTCTCGACTTGCGTGTCATCGAGGCAAAAGCGAAGCTGGTCGGATTCGGCAACTGGGACGGTTCGCGTGGTCTCCGGCCCCCCGGAGTCGGCATTGACCATCTTTAGCTGCTTGCTGCCCCGCGTACGCCTGAGGATGGCGGGACGCCCTGCAGTCAGATTTGGCTTGTAGACATAAAACTCGTCGGGGTTGACCGCGCCCTGCACCAGAAGCTCGCCCAGACCGTAGGAGGCGGTGATCAGCACCACATCGTCAAAACCCGATTCGGTGTCCAGGGTGAACATGACGCCGCTGCTAGCTTGGTCGCTGCGCACCATTTGCTGAACACCCGCTGAGATGGAGACTTCTGTGTGGTCAAAGCCTTGGTGTACGCGATACGCAATCGCCCGGTCGTTGTAAAGAGACGCGTAGACTTTTCTTAGCGCCAACAACACCTGCTCGGTGCCGCATACATTGAGAAAGGTCTCTTGCTGCCCCGCAAAGGAGGCATCGGGAAGGTCCTCGGCCGTTGCAGAGGACCGCACTGCCACCGGGCACGCTTGCCCCGCATCACCACCGAGTGTTGCATAGGCGCGCCCGACCGCCTCTTCCAACCCCGGTGGTAGGGCCGCGTCGCAAATCCAACAACGGATCTCAGCCCCGACACGCGAAAGGTTGGGAGTATCGTCCACATCGAGCCCGTCCAACGCCGCCCGGATACGGTCCCGCAGACCGTTGGCGTCCAGAAACCCCTCGTAAGCGGAGGCCAAGGTGGCGAACCCACCGGGGACCCGAACGCCCGAGCGGGCGAGCCCACCGATCATCTCGCCAAGAGAAGCGTTCTTGCCGCCAACCCGCGCCGTGTCCTCACGATTCAAGCTGTCCAACCAGATGACGTAGTCTTTCAAGTCCCCCTCCCGGTTTGTATCATCGAACGCGGAGCATTCGAGGTCTTTAGATGAAGCGGTCCGTTTTCTACGTATCCGATGGCACGGGCATCACGGCGGAGACCTTGGGTCATACTTTATTGACGCAGTTCGACCGTGTCGAATTTAGCCACCGCACCTTGCCCTTTGTCGATACGACGGAGAAGGCTCAAACGATAGTGGATTTGATCGACCAGGCTGCAAAGGAAGACGCTCAGCGACCCATCGTCTTCAGCACCCTGGTCAACCCGGAAATCCAAAAGCAGATGGCGAGAAGCCGGGCGTTGATGCTCGACCTGTTCAGCGTATTCATTCGTCCATTGGAGCTCGAGCTCGAGCTTGGCTCGACGCACAAAACCGGGCGCTCACACGGAATGGTCGACCAGGCAAGTTACAACTTTCGCATAGATGCCGTTAATTTTGCTCTTCAACACGATGATGGCGCAAGCACGCGTCGCTATGACCAGGCAGACATTGTACTGGTCGGCGTGTCGCGCTCGGGAAAAACACCGACATGTTTGTATCTGGCCATGCAGTTCGGTATTCACACCGCGAATTATCCGATGGCGCCGGAGGAGGGTGACTGCGCCAGGCTGCCAGCAATTTTGGCGCCCTTTAGAACCAAGCTGTACGGCCTCACCATTGACCCGGAGCGTCTGCGGCACATTCGCAGCGAGCGACGCCCAGACAGCCAGTACGCGTCGCTGCGTCAGTGTCGCCGCGAGGTGGAAGACGTCGAGGCGATGTTCAGGCGCGAGCGGTTGGCGTTCTTGGATACGACGAGCATGTCCATCGAGGAGATCGCATCCAAGATCATCCAGCAAACGGGTTTGGAACGGCGCCTGTTCTAGCGCGAGCAGCCCGCGAGGATTTCAAATGTCTGACCGATGCCTCGTGCCCGAGCAGCTGCCGGAAATCCTGGCGCGATACCCAGCGACCACCGGCTATCGGGTAGCGTTTAGCGGTGGCGTCGATTCGCTCGCCCTGCTGCATGCTTTGGCCGCCGTTCGTTCTTCCATTGCGGTGCCCGTGCGCGCCGTGCATGTGAATCACGGCTTACATCCAGGCGCGTCGTGCTGGGAGCAGCACTGCGCCAGCATTTGCACCGAGCTTGGCATCGAGCTGGAGGTCCACCGTGTCGAGGTGAGGACCACGGCTGGGGAGAGCGTGGAGGAGCGGGCGCGCGAGGCGCGGTATGAAGCCTTAGCCGTATCCTTGGATGCCGGTGAGACCTTGCTGACGGCTCATCAGCGTGATGACCAGGTGGAAACCATGTTGTTGCATTTGCTCAGAGGCGCGGGTCCGCATGGGCTTTGCGCCATGCCGCAGCTACGACGCTTCTACCGCGGCTACCTGGGTCGCCCACTGCTCGGCTACACGCGTGCGGCGCTGGCGCGGTATGTGCGCGAAGCGGGTCTGCGGGCAGTCGAAGATACGAGCAACAGCAACCTACGCTTCGCGCGTAATTTCCTTCGACACCGAATTCTGCCGGTCTTGCAGCAGCGTTGGCCCAATCTGGGCCAAAGCGTCGCGCGGGCTCAAGACCACCAGCGCGAGGCGGTCGAGCTCATAGATTCGGTGTGTAACGCCGATCTGCAAAGAATCGGTGGGGCACAAGGCTTGAGCTGTGCCGCGCTGGCGGAGCTGTCGGTCGCAAGGCTGCACTTCTTGCTTCGTGCCTGGGTGGCGGACGCCGGGTTGCCGTTGCCCGCGGAGAAGCACCTCGAGCGCATCCGCGGGGACCTGCTCGAGCAAAACACCACCGGCACCGGGATGGTGTGCTGGCCGGGTGCAGAGTGCCGTCGCTATCGGGGTTGGCTGCGTGTCGCTCCACCCTTGCTGGACCACGACCCCACGACCCGTCAACAGTGGCGGCTAGGCGGGACCTTGGAGCTGGCGCATGGACGCTTGACGGCGACCCCCGTGCGCGGCGAGGGGCTGCGCTTGCCAAAGGCGCCGCCGGTTGTAACGGTGCGTTACCGTCTCGGTGGTGAGCGCTGCAGACCCGCGGGTCGTCGACACTCGCAGCGTCTGAAAAAGCTGCTCCAAGAGGCGACGGTGCCGCCATGGATGCGCGACCGAATTCCTCTGTTATATTTTGAAGAGACCCTAGCGGCGGTCGCGGGCCAGTGGGTTTGCGAGGGTTTTCAAGCACGCGAGGACGAGCACGGATGGTTGGTCGAGTGGAATCCATCGGATGCTAAGCGGGGCGTGTAGCAGTATCCGTCCTGAACCTTCGTGTCCATTTCGGTGTCGAAACAGACAAAGGGAGTACGTGTAATGCCGTTTGACGAAGACCTGCGTCCGGATATCCACTCCGTGCTCGATGCGGCCGCGATTCTCGACATTACCGAGTACGAACTTTTCCGTCTGGCCTACGCGCGTTGGCACGGCGGGGAAGCCGAGGAGCAGTCTTTAGAGCCCTTCTTCGTGGCCTACATGTTCAACGACGTGGTTCCGCTGTGGGTTCGCGACTTTGCACGCCTCGTCCAGCGCAACTGTCGACAGGGAACCCTGAACTCCCAGGAAATGGGTGTGGATCTGCGTCCGTGCACACCCCAAATGGTGCGCAAGGGTACGCGCTTCGCCGTCACCATTGTCACGGTCATGGCGACGCTGATCGTGTTGGCCAAAGTGGCGGCCCAGCTGCTCGAGCTTGGCGCCCGGTGCATGTTTCCGCCCTGCTATTGACGGAGCGTAGCTCGGGCTAGACGTCCGAATGGGGGCTTAAGGGGGCCAATATGACGGTCTTCTCTTCGCTCGCCCGGCCTTCCTCGCTGAGGACAAAACGCAAGGGCACGTCGCCGAGTTCGATTAAGTCGCCGTCGCGTAGCACGGTCCTTTTGTGCTGACGATTATTCACGAAAATTCCGTTCATCGACTCGAGGTCGGTGATCGCAAAGCTACCGTCCTTACGCCGCTCGATTGTTGCGTGATGGCGCGAGATCGACGGGTCGTTCAGGGTCAGGTCGTTGTCCGAGTGTCGGCCGATGCTAAATAGGTCAGTGGAGACCAAGTAACGGTTCTTGTCGTTCTCTTGCTCTTCAAGAATACCCACGCTGTTTGGCGCGTGGGGCGATGCGACTGCCTCGGCCACCTGGGCGGGTAAGGGCGCGCGCGCTTTAGTGAAAAACCAGACGGCGACCGCGATCAGCGCGACCAACACGACCACCCCCGACGCTCCGATGACGATGATCGAGGTTGGTAACGAGCGGCTTTCGGGGACGAGCCCCGGCAGTGGCGGTGTCTGACTCTCCGTAATCGCGCCGGCCGGCTGTGTGGCAACCGCGCTGGGAGACTCCGCCGGCGTAAACGTGACGGATGCCGTTGCGGTACCTTGCCCGAGTATCCACACCAGGCTCACCTGTTGTGGTCCCGGCGTCGAGCTTGGGGGAACATCGGCGAGGTCGACCGAGAGCTTGCCGGTCGTACGTAGTCTCTGAAAAGGGTCGGCGAGAAAGCTCTTGGGTAACATCATTTCGCTGTCAGCCTGAACAAAGACGCCGCCGGTTTCCTCGGCGAGCCGCCTGAGCGTCTGCAAGGCAACGGTCTGTCTTTCGGACAGGGTGTAGCCGAGCCCGTAGATGATCACATCGGACTGCTTGGCTGCGGCGATCACATCACTGTGGAAGTAGGCTTTGTCCTCGGCCATCCCATCGGAAAGGATCACCAATACCCTCTGCGCGGCCGTGCTCGCCGAGATTAGCTCGATTGCATCGAGGGCATTGCGGTACAGCTCCGTTGTCGGGGCACGCGTGCCCATGCGTTCAGTGGCGACACGGATATCTTTTTTTTGTGAGCCTAGCGGCGCTTCGATTCGCAGGTCGCTGTCAAAGGTCGCGAGACCGAGCTCATAGGTGTCGGGCGCGAACTCGAGCATGTGCTTGACGTCTACGATGTTGCGCTCGACGATGGCCTGCCTCTCGATGTCGCTGGTATCCACCATGAACAACAACGCGGTGCGGCTCGTGCTTGGCTTTGGAAAGCGGCTTACTGGTAGCTGCACGCCATCGATCGAAGCGGTAACGCCCGACACCGGGCTGTCCTCGAGCAATGTGTACGCGCACTCCAGACGCGCATCGATCTGATCGCAGCGAAGCTCAACGCCATCACCCGTTACCCTGGTGGCGTTCGCCGTGGTTGCGAGCAAACTACACGGTAGCAGCAGGGCTGCCAGCGCACGAAGGTAGCGAGCTGTCACTTGACTAGTTACCGTCATCTACAAGCCTGCATCCTACCCTTGATACCACCTTTGCGCATTGCTCGCCATAACAATCGGGTGGCCCCGCATACGGCGGTTGGGCCTTGAAGTCGCGCCAGCCTCAGTCAAGCATCGCGTGACCCGAGGCGATCCAAACGTAGACGCTGCCTGTCGTCGAACAACCTTCTCGAGGCGAGCCAGACGGTTGCGACGGTACCAAATACAGTGCCCGCGGTGATGAGCAGCAGGATTGCGAGCTGGTACTTGACCGCTTCTACCGGCGCCACACCCGCGAGAATTTGTCCGGTCATCATTCCTGGCAAACTGACAACACCGGCCGCCGCCATGCCGTTTATCGTCGGGATCATCCCGCTGCGTACGCTTTCTCTACGCAGCGCGGCGATTGCTACGTCCCATGTGTGCCCTATCATCAGTCGCCCCTCTATCACGCCACGCTGCTCCCACGCGGCTTGTGTTAGCCGGTCCAGACTCAGCGCGATACCCGTCATTGTGTTGCCGAGTAACATACCAAGCAAGGGTATGGCGTAGCGGGGCTCATACCAGGGAGCGGGCGTAATGATCAGATGCAGGGCCATGATGGTGACCGCGAAAGAAGACACGAACAAGGAAAAGGAGCTTATTCCTAGCCCCCACCAGCCTCGCAGTGGGCGGCTTTGACGAGCCCATACCTCGCGGCTCGCGACTGCGAGCATCACCAGCGCTACCAAACTCACCCATAGCAAGCTGACGTGCGCGAACAGTACTTTGAGAATCAAGCCCACCAGCAAGAGTTGGATGCTGGCGCGCAGCGCGGCGACCAGCAGGCGGTTTGTTGTGCCTAGCCTTAGCACGTAGCTGAGGCATGCGACGAGCCCCACCAGCGCCGCGGCGGTGCCGAGGTCCCAAGGCGAAAGCAAGACCAAATTAGCTTGCGGCGGCATCGAGTGTCCCCGCACGTATGTGTAGACACCTCGCCCCTATCCGCTCGACCTGGTCGCCATCGTGGCTCACCCAAATCGCGCCGGCGGGGGCCTGGTCTAGATAATGCAGCACCAGGCGTTCCACTCGCCCGGTATTTTCCCGGTCGAGGTTTGCCGTGGGCTCGTCTAGAAGCAGCACCTTGGGGCGATTGCACAGCATCCGCAGCAAGGCGAAGCGTTGCTTCTCGCCGCTCGAGAGCAGCCGCACGGGTCGGTCCAACAGGGCCTCGTCCAGCCCGAGATCATCAAGCTGCTTTCGGTCCAGGGATGGCAGATGGTCCCTCATTAGCGTGCACCACCAAGCGTTTTGCGGTGGTAACAAGCCAACGGCGCGTCGCCACTGCGGTGGCGGGGTTTCGTTACGCGCACGTCCGTCGAGCGTGCAATGGCCCGTGTGCGGGTCAAGGTCGGCAATAGCCCGTAGCAATCTCGATTTGCCGGACCCCGACGGGCCGCTGAGACATACGCACTCTCCAGGGTTCAAATGAAGGCTTATCGGTCCGAGCCCGTCGCTGCGGACCTCGTGGACCTCCAGGAGCCTGGCTATTGCTTGGCCGATGTCGAGCAATCCTGGCGGCGCTTCTGGTTGTTTGTGCTCGCAAGGGGGCACGCGCGTTGTCGGAGCGTCTCACGATGCGCCGGGTGCCTCGATACGGTCGGGGTCGACCGCGCTTGTATCTTATGGTAAGAAAATATCATTGGGGTGGTTGACACGGGTAGGGCTTCTATATACGCTGCAATGCAGCATTTGTGCGCTGCATCATTACTGCGCAGTAGCTCGAATGTTTCCTCCTGCTTGGCGCTGCATGTCGCCATCTCAAACCGACATGCAGCGTCCTTTTCTTCTCGAGGCGCTATTGCGGCACTGTTCGCCTGCAGTCGCCGCTGCCGCATCCTGCTAGAATTCGCTTCTCCTCAGCGGCCCTCCGGGGACCTTGCATTGCCAAAACGCGTGGCCTTTCGCACCTTTGGTTGTCGCCTCAACCAGTATGACACCGAGGCCATTCGCACCTTGTTCGAACGTCGAGGTGGTTGGCAAACGGTCTCCTTTCGCGCCGAGGCCGACGCGTACATAGTAAACACATGCAGCGTCACTGCACAGGCCGATGCGAGCGCGCGCAAGGCCATTCGCCGCATATGCAAGGAGAGACCCGAGGCCAAGGTGGTCGTTACCGGTTGCTATGCGCAACGCGCTCCGCTGGAGATAGCAAGCCTGCCCGGGGTCTGCCTGGTGGTCGGTGCCGCCGACCGCGAGAGGATTGTAGCGGAGGTCGAGAATACGGTCGCCGGCGCCCGGCATGTCGCCGTTTCACCCATCGACGCGGCCAAAAAGTTCTTTGAAGTCTCAATCACCGAGATGATGGACCGCACCCGGGCCTTCGTGAAGATCCAGGAAGGCTGTAATGAAGCATGCACCTTTTGCATCGTTCCGCAGACCCGTGGGACGTCACGTAGCCGCTCGGTCGATGCGGTGCTCGCGCAGGTGCACGAGCTGGTTGCGCGCGGATACCCGGAGATCGTCCTCACGGGTGTGCACCTGGGTGACTATGGGTTGGACTTGTCGGCGCAAAAGCGTCTGTTGCCCGAGCTCATACGGCGTATTCTCGCGATAGAGTCGCTCGGCCGGTTACGGTTGAGCTCCATAGAGCCGGCCAGCGTGTGTGACGAGCTCATCGAGCTCATGGCGGCAGACGCGCGTTTTGCGCGTCATTTCCACATACCCTTGCAAAGCGGCAGCGATGAGATCTTGCAACGAATGCAAAGGCGTTACACGGCCCGAGAGTTCCGGGAGCTGGTCGAGCGTATTGCCGCGCGGATTCCGGACTGTGGTATCGGCACCGATGTGATGGCCGGCTTTCCGGGTGAGACGGACGAGCATTTTCAAGCCACCTTCGACCTGTTGCTCGAGCTCCCGGTGACCTACTTGCACCCCTTTAGCTACTCCGTGCGGCCGGGCTCGGTCGCGGAGGGCTTGGGTGACAAGGTCACGAGCGAGCAAAAGAAACGCCGGGTTCGAGCGCTCAAGCGCTTGTCCGAAGACAAAGGCCAGACGTTCAAGCGTGCCCATTTGGGTCGCACCTTGCCCGTGTTGGTCGAACGGCCGGCTGAGGGGGAAGCGGCGGGGACAGGCTGGACTGACAACTACATACGCGTGCGCTTCAAAGACAATGTGCCACCCGGGATCACACAGATGTGTCTTAGCGAAGCAGTTGCCGGCGGCCTTCTCGGTCGAGTCCAGAGCGTCGGCTGCTAGTCGAATGCGTCGGTCTTGGACCGGTCCCGGGTCGATACGCCGCGCTAGGCGGCGCCGTCGTTTTGCGCGGTGACGATGGCTAGCAGCCGCTCGCCGATGAGTGGTCCTCGCCAGCCGGACAGGTCAGACGTCAAACCGTCCCCCTTGTCTATATGTATCCGCTTGACCAGGTCGTTGAGCATACGGTTTGGGGCAAGCAGTGTCGCAGGCATGTGCCACTTCTCCGCCGCCGCTTTGACGCTTGCCTTCATTGCTTTGAGCATGGCGCCATGCGTTCGCATATCGACCGGTGGTGACAAGGCGGGGGGAAGCTGGTCTGCCCGAAGCTCCGCCGCTTTCTCGATTATTCGAATCAGGGTCTCGGGGTGACGCCTGAGCGCGATGGCTCGGGTTTGTGCCAGTGGCGCAAGCTGTTCCACGCGGCTGGGTGCTTGCTTGGCAAGTTCGAATAGTGTGGGGTCGGGCAACAGATGCGCGCGAGGAACATCGCTTCGCCGCGCTTCGTTCTCGCGCCATGTGGCGAGTGCCCTCAGAATGCCCAACGCGGGCGCATCGAGCTGCCATGCGTTAGGGACCAAACGGTATGCCTCGGCGGCCGCGATTTCCTTTGTGGCCGCCGCCGCGCGCTCGCACTCTTCGCGGGCCCAGTCCTCGCGGCCCTGTTTCACGAGCGCGTCACGTAGCACTCGGTATAGAGCATCGAGATGAACGACGTCGCTGGTTGCGTAATGAAGCTGAGATTCGCTCAAAGGGCGTATCAGCCAGTCCGAACGTGTCTCGTCCTTGGGAAGCTCCACGCCGCAAAGCACATTGACGAGCGCGCGGTACCCGGTCGAGAACCCATAGCCTACAAAGGCCGCGACGACCTGGGTGTCGAATATCGCGCGCGGTTCTCGAGCGCAGAGCTGGCGTAACAAGCCAATGTCCTCTCCGCCAGCGTGCAGGATTTTGATTGGTTGGGACGCGGCCAGGACCTCGCCAAGCGGCGAGAAATCCGTAACCATAGTGGGGTCGACGAGGTCCACCTCGTGACCGGCGAGTACTTGGATCAGTCCGGCACGCGCATAGAAGGTACGCGAGCGCTCGAACTCGGTGTCAAGCGCGATGTAGGGCTCGCGTGCCCAGCGAGCGCAAGCGTTCGTCAGCGCTCGGTTGGATTCGATTAGGCGGTAGGGTGAGGCGGGGCTTTCAGGTCCATCCATGCTCTAGCTCTTGCAAGTGGGAGGCCCGGACAGGCTAGAATACCCGAAGTGGAAAAAAGAACCCCTCCCGTTGCGGGAGGGGTAATCGGAGGAGTGCCCCACACGCACACCTTCTGATTCGCCACACGGTCTCTATGTCAGGCCGGACAAAAAGCCTGTCACGCGTTGCTGGAAGCAACGCGTGACAGGTGGAGTGCCGATGTCCCTTTCGGCGCCGTCACGAGCTCCGCGTGAAACGCTGTATCCGGCCTCAACTGCATTTCGAATACCCGCAGTTGAGGCACGTCCTGCATCCGTCGACTTGAATGACCGCCTTTGTTTGGCAGGCGGTGCACAAAGTCGCGCATTCGGGGAATTCCCCTTGTTGCGAATCGCGCTCCGTTGCATCATCGAGTTCCATTTCCGCCTTCTTCTGGTCCAGGAACTGCTTTTGGTGGTCATCGAGCTCGGTAACTTGCAACAAACCGATAGTACGCATGTGTGCTTCGATGACATCGCCGATCTCGGCAACCAGAGACGGCATGTATTTGCCGCCCTTCTTGAAGTAACCACCACGCGGGTCGAATACCGAGCGTAGCTCTTCGACGAGGAAGGTAACGTCACCACCTTTGCGGAACACGGCTGAGATAATCCGCGTCAGAGCAACAATCCATTGGAAGTGCTCCATGTTCTTAGAGTTGATAAACACCTCGAACGGGCGACGTTGCTCGTGCTCGGTGTCCTGGTTTAGCACCAGGTCGTTGATCGTGATATACAGCGCGTGGTCGGAAAGCGGTGTCTTCACTTTGTAGGTGGAGCCGACCAGCATCTCGGGCCGCTCCAACCGTTCGTGCATTTGAATGACGTTGTCGGCTTGCCGACCATCCGTCGTTTCCGCGTCGCTCGTTCGCTTGACCCGGTAGTCAACGATTTTTCTGTCTATTTTGGTAACCATTACCAATTACCTCTCACTTCACGCAGGGTAGGCTAGAGCTTCCCGTAATAGCCTTCTTTTATGGCGTCATACAGATTCGCGGCACTGTGTAGCTCGCCGTCGTACTCGACCTCCGCGTTACCTTGAACCTCGATCTCGGTACCATCTTCCAGCGTAAAGCAGTACGTTGTATTCTCTAGGTCTTTCTCCTTTACCAGCACACCTTGAAACACCTCCGGGTTGAACCGAAACGTCGTACAGCCCTTTAGCTTGTTTTCGTAGGCGTAGAGGTAAATGTCCTTGAAGTCCTTGTAGGCGAAGTCGGTCGGTACATTTGCGGTTTTCGAGATCGACGAGTCGACCCATCTCTGCGCCGCCGCTTGTATATCCACATGTTGTTTTGGCGTGATGTCATCGGCCGTCACAAAGTACTCGGGCAAGCTGTTCGCCGTGCCGGCTGACGGCATGGCATCCGCGTCTATGCGTTCTCGGTAGGCGAGCAGCTCGCAAGAGTACACATCGATCTTGTCTTTGGTCTTCTTGCCTTCGCGTATCACATTGCGCGCGTAGTAGTGCGCAAAGCTCGGCTCAATACCGTTACTCGCGTTGTTGGCCAGCGATAAAGAGATAGTGCCCGTCGGTGCGATCGACGTGTGGTGTGTGAAGCGTGCCCCCACCTCGGCCAGCGACTCCACAAGCTCGGGCTCGACGGTAGCGATGCGTTGCATGTACCGGCTGTAGCGCGCGTGCAGTATCTTGCCCTTGACCTTGTCACCCGGTTTGAAGCCATCGACCACCATCTCCGGACGGCGGCGCAACATCTCACTGGTGACCTCGAATTCCCTTTCCATGATCGGGGCGGGCCCTTTCTCCCGCGCCAAGTCGAGCGCGGTTTTCCAACCCACCAACGCCAGCTCGCGGGCGACCTCTTCGGTAAACCGAACCGAATCCGCGCTTCCATAGCGAATTCGCAGCATGGCCATGGTGGAGCCGAGCCCCAAGAACCCCATGCCGTGGCGTCGTTTGTCCAAAATCTCCCGGCGCTGCTCGTCCAGCGGCAGACCGTTGACTTCCACGACGTTGTCGAGCATGCGGGTGAAGACGGCAACCGTTTCCCTAAAGGTATCCCAGTCGAACCGCGCCTCCGCTGTAAACGGCTTGACAACGAATTTCGTCAAGTTGACCGAGCCAAGCAGGCAAGAACCATAGGGCGGGAGCGGCTGCTCGCCACATGGGTTTGTTGCCCGGATGTTTTCGCAGAACCAGTTATTGTTCATCTCGTTGACTTCGTCGATGAGAATGAACCCCGGCTCTGCGAGGTCGTATGTGGATGACATGATAAGGTCCCACACGCGCCTGGCCGGCAGAGACTTGTAGACTTTGCATGCGACGAGACCGGCGTCGTTACGAACATAGGTTCCCTCGACCGGCCATTGACGCCAGACCACCTCGCTCGGGTTGCTGAGGTCGATACCGTCGCTTTCGACCTCTTTGGCGGTCACGGGGAAGGCAAGCTGCCACTGCGCGTCGCGTTTGACCGCCTCCATAAATTCCTTGGTGATCAGCAACGAGAGGTTGAACTGTCGTAGACGTCCATCCTCACGCTTGGCGCGAATGAACTCCAACGCGTCGGGATGCCCGACGTCGAAGGTCGCCATCTGTGCGCCGCGCCTGCCGCCGGCCGAAGAGACGGTAAAGCACATCTTGTCGTAGATATCCATAAACGACAGCGGGCCGGAGGTATAAGCACCCGCACCCGACACGTACGCACCTTTTGGCCGCAGGGTGGAGAACTCGTAGCCAATGCCGCAGCCCGCCTTCAGGGTGAGCCCCGCTTCGTGCACCTTCTCCAAGATGTCGTCCATCGAGTCGTGAATCTTGCCCGAGACGGTGCAGTTGATGGTCGATGTCGCCGGCTTGTGTTCCTGCGCGCCGGCGTTCGAGATGATTCGCCCCGCGGGGATGGCGCCGTGGCGCAGCGCCCAAAGAAAACGCTCGTGCCAGACGCGTTGCTTCTCCGGCGTGTCTTCGACTTCGGCGAGGGCACGCGCTACACGTTGATAGGTCTCGTCAACCGTTTGGTCCAAGACCGTTCCATCTTTTTTCTTCAGCCGGTACTTCTTGTCCCAAATGTCGTTGGACGCGTCCTGCAGTGCGGCCTCTGGTCGGCTGACTTCGGTTAGCGGCGCTACCTTGCGGTGGGCGGACTCCATCTCAGTTTGGTCCCCTGCGTTCTTTTTCGCTGCGTTTCGATGCCATATCTCTATGGGACTGCACAGGCTCACCGCGGTGCGCGATACAGACGCGATGGCCAGCGACTCCGAGTCAGGTACTGCTCTACGGGAAGAGAAATCAACTACCCTCGGACCCCGCGCGCGGCGATCCGCACCATCCCCTGGACCTAACTTTCCCCCATCGCCCTTGCGGTTTCCGGGAGTCTCTCGTCTACCGTTTGCGCTTGTCTAAACGTATTACATATCCTACATATGAGTAGTGTAAAACACTATCAGTTGTAGTCAAGTGCTGTTTCGGATGCTATATCTTGTGCAAACCTCTGAGGATAGCCTGTGCCCAAGGTGGTGAGAAAATGTGCATAACTTGTGTACACCGCGACCTTGCACCAGCATCGACCAGGGGGTGGCGTCGCGCGGCGCTGCGCCGCCGAGCCCGGTATCGCCGGGGCGCCGACGATTGTCACCCGGCGCGCCACACTGGGGGAACTCGTGGCGGTCGAGCCGCTCCTCGATCAAGCCGGGTTACCGAATGTCGGTGTGGGCGAGGCTCTAGAGCATTTTTGTCTCGGCCTGGAAAAGGACGCGGTGGTCGGCTGCATTGGTTTGGAGCGTCGCGCCCGGCCCCCAAAGCGCTGGGGTGTGCCGGGGCTGCGTCGCTGCCCAAAGGTGGTGTAGGCTTGACCTTATCGACTAGTATCTCGTGTCGATGCTCGACGCGAAGACTTCTAGGGAGTACAAGGATTTGAGTGACCAGAACGAGAAGCTGGCCAGTATGGCGAGCATGGACCGGGACAATTTGTATCGTGAGGAGGTGTTTACCGACCTCAAGCTGGGCTCGCTGCGCCAGCTCAGCCCGGTGAAACCCGACGGGTCGGAGGACCCATCGCGCGAGGTGATGTTTCTCGGTCAGACGCAAGTCATGTCACAGGCCGGGCCGCTACCTGTTTCGTGCCATATCGAGGCGACGTCGCTAGCCGACGCCATTGACATGTTCCCGCAAGCCGTACAAGAGGCGGTAGAACGTCTGATCGAGGAGGTCAAGGAGCTTCAGCGCCAGGAAGCGTCGCAGATACTGGTCCCCGGGGTCGACCCGGGCGGGAAGCTGCCCGGCTTGGACCCCAGCGGTAAGTTTCCACTGCGTTGAGCGTTGGCGCTACGTTCTACGCTAAACGCAGCGCCGCCGCCAACACCTTGCGCGCATCGAGGTCTTAGGACCACGAGCCGCTCGGGGTTGCCGCTTCTGAACCCGAGCGCACACCCGTGCGGGATGCTCGCTGGCGAGGCCGGTGTCGACATAGCCTATGGACCATCATGACCGTTCGCGGCTGAACTTCTTTGTCGGTAGCGGTTTGCAGCGTGTCGAGCAACGTCGTTCGGACGCGGGATGGCTACAACAGTCTCTGGCTCGCCCTGACACAACAGTACTCCTGACCTGGCGTTCTAAGAACTTGCTCCGGGAAGAGGAACGCATCCAACCCGTCCATATCCCGGTCACTCGGCTCGAAGAAGCCATCTGCGATGCCCATGCGATCACCCTTCTTGGCGAGCTCGGGGAGGCACCGGTCTTTGCTATCGACCTCGACGCGTCGGATGAAAGTGTGCCGGAGCGCTACGCGCTTTACGGTCGTTTCGTGGACCTGCGGGAAGTGGGCGCCTTGGTCGAGCAAGACGCCGGCGCAATCCTCGCCTATGCGCGCGCGATGGCGTACTGGCACTACCGGCACCGCTTTTGCGGCACCTGCGGCAGCACGACGGCGACCGCGGAGGGCGGACACCAGCGCCGGTGCACCAACCCCGCATGTGGCCACAAGCACTTTCCACGTATGGACCCGGCGGTGATCGTGCTTGTCACACGCGGCGATAGCTGCTTGCTCGCGCGCCAAGTGGGCTGGCCCGACCGGTTGTACTCGGTTGTTGCGGGTTTTGTTGAGCCGGGCGAGAGCATCGAGGCGGCCGTGCTGCGCGAGATTTTCTCCGAGACGGGTATACATGTTGGCGACATTAGGTACCAGTCTTCCCAGCCGTGGCCTTTCCCAAGCTCCTTGATGCTCGGGTTTAGAGCAGCTGCGCTCACCGGGACAATCACGCGGCACGACGGTGAGCTCGAGGATGCACGCTGGTTTACCCGAGCACGGCTGGCGGCGGAGGTGGCCGCCGGACGTTTGCGTATTCCAAACAAGGTCTCTATCGCCTACAGGCTCTTAGAAGACTGGTTCGACGCGGACGAAAGCACGCCTTTGGGTGATATCATCTAGCGCGAGTTGCGCCGCCCGGGTTGGCGAGCGGTCGAGCGCCGACGTCAGCACTTGTGAGGAGGACATAGGCCGTGAGCGCTTGACTATGCAATCGTCGACCGGGTCTGCGCCGCTGCGAACCGCTGTGGTCGGTGTGGGCTACTTGGGCACCTTTCATGCGTCAAAGCTCGCAGAATTGCCCGGTGCCGAGCTGGTGGCGGTCGTTGACCGCGACCCCCGTGCGCGTGAACGGGTTGCGCAAGCGCTTGGCGTGCCGCCGCTCAAAGACTATAGAGAGCTGGTTGGCATGGTCGACGCCGTCAGCGTCGTTGTGCCGACGACCGGGCATTACGAGATTGCGCGTGGCTGCTTGGAGCACGGCATCCACGTGTTGGTGGAAAAACCCATCACCGAGACGGTCAGCCAGGCAGATGAGCTGATCCGATGTGCGGCAGAGCGGGACCTCATCTTGCAGGTCGGCCATCTGGAGCGCTTCAACCCGGCAATCCGCTCGCTCGAGCCCTTGGTGGAGTTTCCCCGCTTTATCGAATCCATTCGTATTGCGCCGTTCAAGGAGCGCGGTGTGGAAGTGGACGTGGTGCTGGACTTGATGGTTCACGATATCGACATCATCCAGAGTCTGGTGCCGTCACCCATCGAGCGCATCGATGCGAATGGTACGCCGGTGGTCTCCGACAAACCCGACATCGCAAACGCCCGCATACAGTTCGAGGATGGGTGCGTGGCGGTTGTCACTTCCAGCCGGGTAAGCTTCAAGACCGAGCGCAAGATCCGTATCTTCCAGCACAACGCCTACTTCAGTGCGGACTTGCACAACAAGACCTTATCCGTGCACCGAAAACGCGAGGGCACGGACGGTGACCGTGCGCAGGTGCTGGTCCAGGACCACGCCTGCGACGACCAGGATGCGTTGAGGTTAGAGATTGCGGCCTTTTTGGACGCGGTGAGGGCGCGTTCTCAACCCGTGGTGTCGGGTGAAGCCGGAAAGCTTGCGTTGGAAACCGCTATGGAGGTGGTTACGCAAATACAAAAGAACGCCATGCGCGACGCCCGGGCGGTGCAGGCCAGACAGGGCATCGTCTAACGCACATCTGGGCTCCGGCGGCGAAGCCGGTTTCTATCCCTTGCGTACGAAGCCGCTGAGCCCGCGTTTAGAGGGTAGCGCCAACCAGGCGCGCAGGTGGTCCAGCTCCGGCGTCGGCGGATGGTCATTGCCGATGTCCCCGCGCGTGCGCAGTTCGCGAAAGGCGCGCTCCAGAACCCGGTAACGCTCGCCGCTCACCCCGGCGCGGCGCAGCCCAACGGTGTTGAGCCGGTAGTGGCGCGCGGGTGCCTCGTGTACCACCGTGTACGGCAGCACGTCTTTGAGCACCCCGGCCAAGCCCGAGACCATTGCCATCGCGCCGACTCGGCAAAACTGGTGCACCGCCGCGCCCCCGCCCAATACCACCTGGTCCCCTATATGCACATGACCGGCGAGCAGCGCGTTGTTGGTCATCACCACGCCGTTACCGACCTGGCAGTTGTGCGCGACATGCGAGTAGGCCATCAAGAAACAATTCGAGCCCATACGCGTCGGTGTTTCCGGGTCGGTTGAGCGATGGATGGTCACACCCTCGCGGATAACGTTGTTGTCGCCGATCTCTACCCAGGTCTCCGCGCCCTGGAAGGACAAGTCCTGTGGGTCGTCGCCGATCACGACGTGCGCGTGTATTCGGTTTGCCACCCCAATGCTCGAGTATGGAAGGACGACGCAGTGTGGCCCGATGTGAGTTCCGGCACCGATGGTCGCGGGCGCCTGGACCACGGCATACGGGTCGATGATGACATCGTCGCCGAGGCGGGCCTCGGGTGAAACGATGGCGGTGGAATGTATGCCGCGATGCATGACCTAAACCGTCGCCGCGCGAGCGCCCGGTGTGTTCACAGGTCTTTGACCTTCATTGGTTCCCCCGTACTCCGGCGGCGGATGCCGACCTCAATCGTTCCCAGGAATGCGCGATGAGATGACGATCTCCACGGATCCGCTCACCGCGACGGGGACGGGCTCGCTAAATCCCTCTAAGTCACCAGGCTGCGCGATCGGTTGACCGGTGCGTGAGACTCGGGCACCGACGATGACTTCCTCGAAATCCGAAAGCTTTCTTCCAGGTATCATACTGAGAGAGTCATCCAGGCGCACGGTTCGTGGCAGGTCACCAACCCGAAGCCGCGCTATGGCCAGAGGCGCGCGGCTCGCACCGTCTACCGCACGTGCAAAGACAAACACGACATCGCGCGGGTCCGTTTCCGAGCTGAGTGCGCCGCCGAGGCTGACTCTCACGTCGATACCACGTGCGCCGCCATCGGCGACCTCCGGCGCCTGTGCGGAGGTCACGCGAGCGCTGATCTCCCGGATCATCCGCGCTTCATCGGAGTCCGGTGGAAGCTCGGCTAGCAGTACTTGCCAATGCATCAAGGCGCGGTCGCTTTGACCCGACTGCAGCGCCGCAAAGCCCGCCAGCCAGCGCGCTCGCTGGTGCGTGGGCTCGAGCGTCACCGCGCGCTCGAGCAACTCCGCCGGTTGTCCCCTAAGCTGACCTCCTTGATGCTCGGCGAGTGCCTGCGCATATTCGACGAGTAGCTGCGCATTGTCGCCTACCAAGGCCCGGGCGCGCCCATAAGCGGCGAGCGCTTCTTGGTGTCTCTCGAGAACCGTATAGGAGCGTGCAAGCAGGAGCCAGCCATCGGCGTCGTCGGGCTCGCGCTCCAAACGGCGTTGCAGCGACTCGACCATGGTCTCCACGGATTGCTCGCTTGGGACGCCCGTTTGCGTTTGCGGTTCCGGGCTGGGTATGGAGAGCGCCCGTTTGGAGCCGACGGATTGATAAATGACCACCGATGCGAGTGGTACCGCCAGCGCGACGACACCCGCCACCACCCAGCCGTGCGCGCTCGAGCGCCGCCGAGCAAGCGGTGCGGGCGTCGATGCGTCGGTCAGCAGGGCCCGCTGCAGCTCGTCGCGTGCCAGCCGAAACTGTTCTTCGCTGAGCGAGCCGAGCGCCAATTGCTCCTCCAACTCGGCGAGACGCGCGCGGTGTACCGTGACGTTGAGCTGGCCGGCCGCCTCCGCGCTCGCGGGTGCCGCGCGGCGCAGCAACGGCGGCAGCACAAAGAGCAAGGCCAGTATCAACATACCCGCCGCGATACACCAAAACAGGATTGTCATCGGCAAGCTGACTATGGTCGGAGTACGACGTGTGAATGCTCGTTGCAGGACGACGCGGCACTTCGCGTCGGTGTGCGATGCGCCGGACTGTAGCGGTTTATATGGCTGCCGGCAACTCCACGCCCCGCTAGCACGCCGGTCATTGCCGGTATTGGCTCACCCTCGAGCCGCAGATTGCAGCGCTTTTGCGCATGCGCTATCGTGCATGGCGCAGGGAAACTGCAGAGTTTGTAAACGGAGCGTGGCATAGGTCTATAGCATGAGCGACAATACGGAGCACCATAACTCATCGGAAGCATCTTCTTCTTTGACCACGGGCAAGGACGCGCTGGAAGAGGCGCGAGAAGCGTTTCGGCAAAACTGGGGTTGGCTGGTAGGGGCCGGGGTCATAATGATCGTGCTCGGTACACTGGCCATTTCTATGCCGGGCGCTGCCTCGTTGGGGGTCACGCTGCTTATCGGCTGGCTGCTCTTGATTGGCGGGATCGCTCAGGTCATCGATGCGATACGCTCGCGTAAACGGCCCGGTTTTTTGTGGCACTTCCTGTGCGGCGTGCTCTATGGTGTCGCGGGCCTGGTGTTGGTCGGTTTTCCGCTGGAAGGCGTGGTCGCGCTGACCCTGTTCTTAGCCGCTTTCTTCTTAATCGAAGGTATCTTCAAAGTTGCCTTCAGCTTCAAGATTCGCCCGGCTCCGCAGTGGGGCTGGGGCGTATTCAGTGGCATCGTCTCGTTTGTTCTGGCCATCATGATCCTGGCACAGTGGCCGTTGAGCGCGGTTTGGATGGTAGGGCTGCTGGTGGGTATTGGCATGCTCTTCAACGGATGGTCGCTTGTGATGCTTGGCTTTGCCGCACGGCCGGGGAGAGCAAGACCGTCGACGGCGCAACCCGCTTAGCTACAAGCCCCTAGTGCTTGCTTTGTTCTCCAGGCTCCCCTTGTGGGTCCTGTATCTGTTTGCGGATTTTTTGTATCTGCTTGCAAACCATGTCGTTGGCTACCGTAAAGACGTGGTGTATCAGAACCTGCGCCATAGCTACCCAGAGAAAACCGCATCCGAGATCGGCCAAATTGCCGACGGCTTCTACCGTCACCTGTGTGACCTTCTGGTGGAATCGCTAAAGGCGATGAGCATCAGCGCCGAAGAGCTATGCAGACGTGTCAAGCTCAATGGTGTCGATGTCATCGAAGGCTACTTGCGCCACGACCAAGCCGTTATTCTCATGGTCGCGCATCAGTGCAACCTCGAATGGCTTTTGCTGGCAAGCGGAGCACGGCTCGGCCAACCCGTGCACGTCGTTTACAAACCTCTTCACAACAAGCGCATTGACCGCTTGATGCTCGAGACGCGTTCGCGCTTTGGTGGAAAACCGATCCCGGCCAAAGATGTTTTCTTGGAGGTCGCAAAGAACAAGCGCACGATGAAGACCTTGGCCCTCGCGCCGGACCAGGCGCCGCAGCCCGAGGAGGAAAAATACTGGACCCAGTTCCTAAACCAGCAAACGGCGTTCTTCGTCGGCTCCGAAAAGCTCGCCAAGGTGACGAAGTTTCCAGTTGTACTCGCGGCGATGCGCCGCTTGGAACGTGGACGTTACGAGGTCGACTTCAGCCTGCTCGCGGAGCCCCCCTACCGTGCCAATAGCTATACCGTGCTCGAGCGCTACGCCAAGGCGACGGAGCAGCTGATAAACGAGGAGCCCAGCTCCTGGCTGTGGTCTCATCGACGCTGGAAGCTGAAGAAACCGCTGTATGCCTAGACGCCGACCCGCGATGGAGCGAAGTGCTAGCCGCCGGCGGAGGTATGTGCGGGTGGAGCACCGGGGCTGGAGATCTTGGTCCTCAAATACGCGGCCAGCTCCTTGATCGTGGGGTAGTCGAGCAGGTCGGTGATATCCAGCTTGTCAGGCCAGGTCTCTTCGATTTGCTCGTAGACCATCGCCAGCGTCAACGAGCTTTCACCCAGCTCGAGTAAGTTGTCGTTGACGCCGATGTCCTTGTGGTGCATGAACAACGTGCAAATGCGCTGGAGCTCGCGTTCGAGCTCGTTCGAGGCGGCGTCGTGCACCGTCAGCTTGGCAAGTTCCTCGCAGACCTCGGCGAACTCTGATGCGGCATATCGTTGCGCCAGTAGATGTCGCTGTACTTTGCCGCTGGTCGTCTTTGGGATCCGATGGATTGGAACGACCTCCGCGATCTCGAGCCCGGTGCGGCGACTGAGCTCGGCGCGAAGGTCGTGCGCGGTGTCCACAAAGTCTTTCAAGTCTCCTCTGAACTGTACAAACACCACGACGTCATCGGTCGCGGCTTCTTGCGAGTAAACACCACACACCGCCACCTTGTCCGGCTCCACGCGGCCGCTGGTGTGGACGAGCTGCTCGAGGTCGCTTGGGTAGTAGTTCATCCCGTTGATACACAGCATATCCTTCGCCCGGCCGCTCACGATGAGCTCACCCTGCTCAAAAAATCCCAGGTCGCCGGTCTTTAGCCAACCGTCGGGCGTGAAGTCCATCTGGTCATCTGCGGGCTGCTTGTAGTAGCCCTGACAGACGCTGTCGCCACGTATCTCGATGTGTCCAACCTGCCGCTCGCCGAGGCGTGTACCCATATCGTCGCAAATGCGGACCCGGCAAGCCGAGATTGGATAACCCAGCGCTACGAAGCTTGCGCTGTTTGGCGCGCCACGCGGCGCGAGCTCTATCGTGTGGCCGAGGCCGAGCGACTCGCGTTTCACCGAAACTTCCCGAATGGCTCGTCCCGCGGGGGAGAAGGTGACCGCGAGGCTAGCCTCGGCGAGCCCGTAGACGGGGTACATCACGTTGGCGCCCAACCCGTAGTGGCTTAGGGTGGCGGTGAACTCCTGCGCGAGTGCCGCCGATATGGGTTCGGCTCCGTTGAAGATCAAACGCACCGCGCGCAGGTCCAATTCCCCAGCGTGTTCGGGTTTGAAGGCGCGCAAATAGTGTTTGTAACCAAAGTTGGGTGAGCACAGCAGCGTGGCGCCTTTCTCGCTTGCCAAGCTCAGCCAAGAGGTGGGCCGACGGACAAACAGCTCGGTCGCCAGGATGTAGTGCGTCGCGCCAAGCACCAAGGGTGTCAAGTGGAAACCGATTAGACCCATGTCATGTGTCAAAGGCATCCAGCTCAGACCCCGCTCCTCTGATGTCAGCCCGGCTGACTCCATGATGCTGTAGATGTTCGCCAACAGGTTGCGGTGGGTTAGCAGCACGCCTTTTGGCGCGCTCGTCGAGCCCGAGGAGAATTGCACAAACGCGATATCCTCCTCGCGCACGTCGTGTGGAACACCTGGCTCGGGTAGCTCGACGATGTCGTCCAGGAATATGCGCTCGACGCTGGGTGCGGGAGCCTCGCCAGTCCCGGGCTCTGCCGCGCCCGTGATACGCGAAAGAGACTGCCGAGTGGTAACGACCACCGGGTTCCCCAGGGTCTTTGCCACTTGCTCAAAGCGCCGCGCGTGCTCGGCGGTCGTCCCCGAGGCGATAGGGACTGGGACAATGCCTCCGAGCAAACAGGCCCAAAGACTGTCCAAGAAGGGCTCGTTTCTTTCGAAGAGCAAGATGACGTACTGCCCCGGTTCCACGCCGCGTTGCTGTAGATGACCGAGCAATCCCAGGGCGTGCGTGTAAAGCGTCGCATAGCTGATCCGTGTCTCGTCCATGCTGCTCGAGACGTGGACGACCGCCCGGTCCAGACGTGACGCGCCGAGGAGGGCTTCGGGCAGCGTCGCATACGGGCGTGGGTGCATCACGGGGCGCGACGGCGCTTAGCACGCATGAGGATATTGGTCCGGCTGCGCAGGTTGATCTCAGGCTCCATTTCTACCGGCGCCGTGTCGGCGCGCTCGAGGCTTAGACAGCGTGCGATCGTACACAGGTGGATCTGCATTTCCAGTAGGGCGAAGCCGTCGCCTATGCAGCGGCGTGGTCCGGCCGAAAAGGGCAGGTACGCGACGCGATGACGGTCCCGGCAGCGTTCGACCTCGAAGCGCCCTGGGTCGAAGCGCTCGACATCATCCCAAAAGGCCGGGTGTCGATGTGTGATATAGGGACAGAGGACGAGGTCCGAGCCGGCCGGGATACGATACCCGCCGACTTCGTCGTCGCGAATCGCGCGACGCGTGAAGCGCCACACCGGCGGGTAGAGGCGCATCGTCTCTTCCAATATCTGACGGGCATAGGGTATCTGCTTGAGCGTATCGGGGGCGAGCGAAACGTCGCCCAGCACCTGGTCGAGCTGCCGCTCGAGTCGCCGGGCGACGCCCGGGTTCTCAGCCAATAGGTACCAGGCCCAGTTGAGCGTGCTGGCGGTCGTCTCGTGTCCGGCGACGATCAGCGTCATTACCTCATCGACCAGCTGCTTGTCGCTCATCGGCTCCCCGCTGCCGCGGTCGCGCGCAGCCATCAGGCTGGCGAGAATGTCTACGCGCCGCGTCGTGTCGGAACGCCGCCTCGCTATGATCTCGAGCACCGGCTTTGCGAGCGAGCGAAAACGGCGGGCGAAGCCGAGGTCGCGGGCATGCTCTTGGGCGGGGAGCAAGAATGGGTTGTCGTCTTGCAAACTCCCTAGATCGTCGCTGAAGATAGCGCTCAAGACGCTTCTCAGAGCGGCGAAGCTGGTTTCGTTGGTGACGTCAATGAGGGCATCGATGTCCGCGCTGTGTTGCCAATGCCCGAGGGTGCTCTCGCTGATGGCTTGCAGACGGTCGAAGAAAGCAACAATGACATCGCGATGGAAGGCGGGCTGAATCATCAATCGATTACGCTTCCACTCATCGCCATCGGTCACGATGATACCGTTCCCAAGCAGCATCTTGACCCGGTCAAAACCGCCGCCCTTCTTGTAGTTGTGGCGATTATCTATGAGTACATATTTCAGGTACTCTGGATGGCAGATGACAAAGATTCTGTTGCGGTAACGCGATGAGCGAAGCTCATAGATGTCGCCGTAGACATGGAAGAAATCGTACAAGCTTTGTAAAGGCTCCGGAGCGGCATGGACGTCGAATTCGTACTCGGGGCCCGGGGGAGGAGAGTTGTTGTCGATACTTAAGACGCCCATAGTTCTCGTGCGTAGACCGTCAGTGTGATGCGCGAGGTGGAGGGCGGCCAAACACAACGATAGAGTGTATCAGAGCGGACTTGAGGGTGGCCACCGAGTAGTAGAAATGAATAGAGTCGCTTTTTTGAAGACCACAGAGCTGTTCGCCGGGATCCCTGACGCGGTGTTGGGCCGCGTGCTGGAGGACATGGAGGAGCTGCACGCGTCGACTGACACTACGGTCTTCCGCAAAGGTGATATGGGCGACGCGATTTATCTTATCGTCGAGGGCAACTTGCGCCTGGAGGCCGATGGGGTTCGATTGCTCACACGCGGGGCTGGCGAGTGCATCGGGGAGTTCGCCCTGATCGATAACGCGCCGCGAAGTGCCACCGCCGTGTCGGAGAATGACTCGGTGCTGCTGCGTTGGGATAGACCCGCTTTCCACCGCGCCTTGTACGACAGCCCGGAGGTCTCGAGGGGGATCTTCAGGGTCCTGACCGGTAAGCTGCGCCAAGATATCTCCATACAGGTCGACTTTGCGCTAGAGAGCGAGCGGTGGCGACAGGATCTCCAGCGTGCCCGTGAGATACAGATGGGCATGCTGCCCATTGGCGATATGAACACGCGCGCCGCGGACGTCTCAGGTTTTTGCCAGGCTGCGGTCGAGGTCGGCGGTGACTACTACGATTTCCTTCCGCTACAAGATGACCGCTTGGGTTTGATTGTTGTCGATGTCACGGGGCATGGGTTTTATTCCGGTCTTTTTGTCGCGATGGCCAAGAGCTGTCTGCACACCCAGGTGGATATCGATTTCGAGCCCCGGTGCGTTATGCAGGCGATACGCCGCACGCTGGCCTTGTCCATTCAACGCCGGCTTCTGATGAGCTGTTGCTATGTGCTGTTGGACCCCAAGTCCAAGCAGCTTCTGTTCTCCAACGCCGGTCACCCCTATCCCTACCACTATTCCAAGCGGATGGGCAAGCTGGATTCGCTGCCATCCTTGGACACGATACTCGGTGTTCTGGAGGCCGAGGAATACGAGCAGCGCGCCTTGGCATGGGAACCGGGGGACGTGTTGGTGATGTACACCGACGGAATAACCGAGGCCCGTAGCGTGGATGGCGAGGAGTTTGGCACCGAGCGTCTCGAAGGCTTGATCGAGCAACACGCCGAAGAGCCGGCCAAGGCAATCAAGACGGCAATTTTGAAGGCGGTGTACGGTCACTGCGAGGGAACGACCCAGAGTGACGACTTAACGGTGCTCGTTGCTAAAGCAACCTGAGCCCACAGAGATGATATTGTCTATCGACGGCCGGACCCCCGAGTTCCTCGGTGAGCACTATGTGGCGGACAACGCAACGGTCATCGGCTCCGTCGTGATGGGCCGCCATACATCGGTGTGGTTCAATGCGGTCGTGCGGGGGGACAACGACCGGATTTGGATCGGAGACAACAGCAACATCCAAGACGGCGCCGTGCTGCACACGGACCCGGGAGTACCGCTCACGCTGGGTCGCAACGTAAGCGTGGGTCATCTCGCTATGTTGCACGGCTGTACCGTGGGCGACGGCTGTTTGATCGGCATCAAGAGCGTCATCCTCAACAACGCGGTCATCGGCAAGAACTGCCTCATTGGTGCAAATGCGCTGGTCACCGAGGGAAAGCAGATCCCCGACAATTCCTTGGTCGTGGGCTCCCCGGGGCGAATCGTACGCTCGCTGTCGCCAGGCGACATCGAGGAGCTGCAGGCGGCCGCGGAGCACTACGTAGAGAAAATCGAGCTCTACCGCAATGCGCGCGTCCTCGGCTAGCCGGATAGGCTGCGCGACATGACCCCAAACGCCTGCTCCAAGCCTCACGTGCAGGCATCCACGGGTCCGGCGTGGGCACGCGGGGACCGAGCGTAAGATCACAGCCTACGTTCCCAGACCAGACTCAAAGCACCGGCTTCGCACGACTCCGAAACCGTCTTGGCGGCTATTTCGGCGTTTTGCGACCCAGTCGATGGTTTTCGTCAGTGGGGAATTGATTTCCTTGTGAGCAGGTTCACAGTAACCCGTTGCAGAAGGTACCAATATCGCGCCGTTTGTATTCACGGAACCGGGGTCATTCCAGAGCTAGCCGTCCATCGCTCGCAGCTCGTCGGGTATAGGAGAGCGTTTGCGTAGTTGCTCAAATAGCAGAACAAAGGGATTGAGAACCGATGGCAGCACGACAAAGAAATGTTCTAAACCACACGCGCGTCCAACCCTTGCCGGAAGTCACCGACTCACCGGCGCTGATGCGCGAACTCATGCGGCTCAAGGAAGAGAATCGTCGATTGAAGGATGTCATCCTGGCGCGGGGCCAGTTTATCGATTCGATGAACAATCTGATGGAGGCGGTAGAGAACCCGCCCTCCGATGTCGAGATCATGGACATCATGCGCGATGTGTTGCAGAACACGCTAAAGGCGATTCACGCGCGCGAAGGCTCCTTGCTGGTAAAGGATGAAGCGACGAACGAGCTGGTGTTTGCGCTCGTCGAGGGGGATGTGCCAAAGGAGAAAATTCTCTGGCAAAGGCTGCCACCGGGACAAGGCATTGCCGGGTGGGTCGTCGAGCATGGGCGCCCCACCATCGTAAACGACGCCGTCTCCGACGACCGATTTTGTGCAAAGTTGGACCAAGAAGATTCCGTTCGAACACACTCCGTATTGGCAGCACCCATCATTGGCGGAGGGCAGGTGCTGGGCGTGATCGAGGTGCTCAACAAACGCGATGAAATGGTTTTCAATTCTGGAGACCGCGCCCGTCTCGGTCTGATGTGCAGGGTGGCCGGTGAACTTCTGCACAAGATGATTAGAGGGATGAAGCTAGGCGGCTTTGCTTGAGTTTCGCACGCCTCAACCGCAGCTTGTCTCGAGCAATACCTGGGCTGGGAACTCATCATCGAAGCCTTGTCTGTCGAAGGTCAAGCCAGAAGCCGTTGAGATCAAAAGTACCCAAAACTCCCGCTCTCGTGTCAACAGAGCGTACTGAACGAGATACCCAAGGCCGTTTATTTCTTGTGCCCGGCGCTGAGCGGCCGTCGAAGTGCTGTACACACCGAGCGATACGCCGTTGGCGAGCTCGCCTTCGGGGATGCGCATGATGTCCGTGATACCACGCTCCTTGAGCCGGGTAACCTCAACGTCCGCGGCGAACTCATTATCAAATGGTGGTAGGTAGACCCGGTACCCGACGCGCTGTTGCTCGGCGCGTTTACGAACCAGCGCCTCCGTTTGGTGCTTGCTCAGCCATGCGACTACCGGCTGGGTGTCGCCTTTGGAGGCGAACTCAGCTATTACATAGCACGGTCCTCGGCGAGCGCCGCGCTTCGGGTCGCTCGCCGCCTGCAGGTCTCGGGTGGCCGTTCGAACAGAACCGCCTCGCGTCTGTAAGGGTATTGTGGGTGGCGCGATACCAAGAGCCGAACGCAGCTCCGACGTGCGCTCCAGGGCTTGGGATTTCTCGAAGGCGCGCACATTGGTGGGGTCGTTCTCATAGGCATGCGCATAGGCAGTGTTGGCGAGCTTCACATATAGGTCACCTAGGTTCTCCTGCGCCGTGTCATATGCTGGGTCGATCTCGACGGCGCGCAGAAGCGCGCGGCGTGCCGCCTCGAAACGCCCCTGCGCTGCATACAGGACGGCGAGGTTGTTGTGCGGCTCGGCAAGCCCCGGCTCTTGGGCCGACAGGCGTTGAAAACTGGCCACGGCCTGGTCTATGTCGCCGCGTCGGCTCAACACAACCCCGCGAAAAAGCTGTGCCTCTACATCGCGGGGGTGCGTTCTCAGGTGCTCGTCCAGTACGCTCAGGGCTTTATCCAGATTGCCGTTTGACGCCGCGTTGCGCGCCTCGGCGACCGCAGCGCTTTGAGCGTCGGCGCTTGTACGCGCAGCGCCAAGGATTAGCGCAAGTAACACGATGCCCGTGAATCGAATAATTCCTACGACGACTTTGTCTGACGAGGACATGGCGTCTAAATTTTGTCTTGTTGTTGAGCGCTTGCTACGGACGCCTCTAGATGGTTAGCTATGGTGAGCTGGAACGCGGTTTTGTATCAATTCTTTGGAGGTAATTCATGACAACGGCGCAGCAACCCACGAAGGAACGTCGACAGTCTACACGTACCATGATCGACAAACTGTTGGCGGAGCGCAAGGAGGTGCTGATTCTGTACTCGCGCGTTGCGGGTCTTCAGCCTTTCGATGAGGACAATGACGAAAGGAACGTGCTGCGCCAGTTTATTCAACTTCTCGTAGACTACATCGCGGCCGCGCACTTCGGACTGTATGAGCGAATCGTTAGCGGCAAAGAGCGCCGACAAGGCGTGATCAAACTTGCCGAGCAGCTCTATCCGCGGATCGCCGAGTGCACGGACGTGGTGGTTGCGTTCAACGACAGATACGACGCCGAAGACGGCACGAACGGCGCAGAGCAGCTCTCGCAGGATCTCTCTCGTTTGGGTGAGCATTTGGCCGAGCGCATCGAGCTCGAGGACAAGCTAATCGCCGAGCTGCTTTAGAGCGCTACGCTCCGTGATTTGATTGCGTCTGTTCGTCGATGAGCTCTATCCAGTGCTTTACCGGTACGCTCGCTTTGGTTTGGAGCTCCGTGTAACAGCCGATGTTCGCCGTCGCAATACACTGCGGCGTATCACTCTCTAAGGCGCGTATCTTGTTCGCGAGCAGCCGCCCGGATAGCGTTCTTTGCAAGATGGAATAAGTCCCGGCCGAACCGCAGCATAGGTGCGCGTCCGGCACACGGGTCAACACAAAGCCCAAGTCCTCCAACACGGGCTCCACCGTGTCGCGGATCTGTTGCGCGTGTTGTAGCGTACACGGCGCGTGGAAGGCGACACGACCAGGCGCATCCTGAGTACGTTTTAGCCGCGTGCGCTCGGCACCGAAGACCACTTCAGAGATGTCCTTGGCCAGCGACGAGACCCGCTTGGCCTTTTCCGCATAGGCCGGGTCGTGCGATAACACATGCGCATAGTCTTTGACCATGGTTGCGCACGCGCTCGATGTCATGACAATTGCCTCGGCCCCGGCTTGTACATCCGGCCACCAGGTATCGATGTTACGCCTCATGAAGGCTTCCGCGTCCTCACGCGCCGACAAGTGTAAACTTACGGCGCCACAGCAGCCTGTCGTGGCACCGCGCTTCACGCTGACCCCGAGCTTGTCCAGCACGCGTGCCGCCGCGGCGTTGAAGTTCGGGGCGAGCACGGGTTGTACGCAGCCATCCAGCATGAGCACCCGGCGCGCATGCCGCTCCTCGGGAACGGCCCTGGCCGGGGCGGGGTTCGGTATGGCTTTTTTTAGCTTTGCAGGGAGGATGCTGCGTACCGCGCGCCCCGCCATTATGAAGGGTCTGAAGCGCTCCCCGTAGGCCAAGACCGACCTCAGCACGAAGCGCAGAGCACGCTGGTGCCAGGGGCGTGCCACGCGTTGCTCTACCACCTCGCGACCGATCTCTACAAGTCGCCCGTAACGCACCCCGGAGGGACAAGCGGTTTCGCAGGCTCTGCAGGTGAGACACCGGTCGAGGTGGGTGCGCGTGCGCTCGGACACGGGATTGCCTTCCAAGGCTTGCTTGATGAGGTAGATACGCCCGCGCGGGCCATCGAGCTCGTCGCCAAGTAGCTGATAGGTCGGGCAGGTCGCGGTGCAAAGACCGCAGTGCACGCATTTGCGCAGTATGTCGTTGGCTTCTTTGCCTTGCGCGGTATGCTTTATGAACTCGGCGAGATTCGTTTGCATGGGCGAAGTTTACTGTATGCGCCCCGCCCTAGAGCTTGGGGTACATGCGGCCGATGTTGAGCACGCCGCGAGGGTCGAAAGCCTGCTTGAGACGAGCATGTATGGCCGCAAGCGGTGGGGCCAACGGATGGAAGACCGCGCCTCGGCGGTCCCCGTTTCTAAACAGGGTTGCGTGGCCGCCGGCTTTCTCTACCTCGGCGCGTATCACGTCCGCGGGCGCCTCGGTCTTTAGCCAGCAAAGTGCTCCGCCCCAGTCGTACACGCGCTCGCCCTCCAGCGCGACGGGCGGCGCGGCCGGCGGCAGTGAGAGACGCCACACGGGGTCTTGGGTCTGAAAGAAAGACCATTGGTGTTCCTTGAGCTCCGACCAAATTGCCGTGCCCTCGTGCTGCTCACCACCCATGATGTTGCAGGCGCGCCTAACGCCACGCTCGGTGCCCGACAGACGCACGAAGAGCCATCGGTCGCGGATGCACGCTCCAGAGATGGGAAGGGGTTTCGCGCTCCACTCGTGTAGCTTGCCAGTCGCGCCTTCCCGCTCGAGCTCAAAGACAAGTGTCTTGGTCGTTGGTGGCAAGGGGAGCACCTTTAGCGACACTTCGAGTATCAACCCCAAGGTGCCCATCGCCCCGGTCATGAGACGCGACACGTCGTAGCCCGCGACATTCTTCATGACCTGCCCGCCAAAGGAGAGCATTTCACCTCGACCATTCAGAATTTTCGTCCCCAGCACAAAGTCGCGCGCCGCGCCGGCATAGGGTCGACGCGGGCCCGATAGACCACATGCGATGGTGCCGCCGATGGTCGCCTTGGCCCCAAAATGCGGGGGCTCAAAGGCGAGCATTTGGCCATGCTCGGCTAGCAAAGCTTCCACCTCGGCGAGCAGCGTGCCCGCGCGCGTGGTGACGACCAGCTCCGTCGGCTCGTAGGCGACGGTCCCGGTGAGCGAGCCCACCTGAAGATCTTGGGCTTGGGTGATACGACCAAGAAATTGTTTCGAGCCCCCGCCCAGGATAGAGAGCGGGGTGCCCGAGTCCGCTGCCGCGGTTATTTGGCTCTGCAGCTCGTGCTCTATTTGCTGTGCTTCGCTCAAAAGCGTTCGAGCTCGGGGTGGGGCAGCTCGCCGTGGTGTACGTGCATGGCTCCAAACTCGGCGCATCGATGCAGCGTCGGCACGGCTTTACCTGGGTTTAGCAACCCGTTTTGGTCGAAGGCGCTCTTCACGGCATGAAACTGGGAGAGCTCCGGTGCGCTGAACTGGACACACATCTGGTCGATTTTCTCCACACCCACGCCATGCTCGCCGGTGATGGTGCCACCCACGCTGACACACAGCTCGAGGATCTTGCCACCCAAGGCCTCGGCGCGTTCCAGCTCCCCTGGATTATTGGCGTCGTAGAGGATCAGTGGGTGAAGGTTACCGTCGCCGGCATGGAAGACGTTGACGACCGGGAGCCCGAACTCCTTGGAGAGTCGCTCCGAGCCGCCGAGCACCTTTGGTAGCTCCTTGCGAGGTATGGTTCCGTCCATGCAGTAATAGTCGGGCGAGATCCGACCGACCGCCGGGAAAGCCGCTTTGCGACCCGCCCAAAACCGAGCGCGGTCCTCCGCGTCGAGGGCAAGGTCGACCGCGGTGGCGCTACAGTCTTCGAGCAGCGCGCGAACCTGTGCCACCTGGTCGTCCACTTCCTCGCGGGTTCCATCGAGCTCGCACAACAGGATGGCGGCGGCGTCGCGCGGATAGCCGGCTTGCACGAAATCTTCCGCGGCTTGGATGGCCGCGTTATCCATCATTTCAAGCCCGCCCGGTATGACGCCGTCGGCGATGATCTTCGCAACCGCGGCGCCGGCCGTCTCCACGCTTGCAAACGCGGCCATCAACACGGCGGCGCACTGTGGCCGGGGCAGCAGCTTGACCGTCACCTCGACGATCACTCCAAGCATCCCTTCGGAGCCGGTCATCAACGCCAGCAGGTCGTAACCCGGGGAATCCAGCGCCGGCCCACCCACGGTGAGCAGCTCGCCATCGGCCGCGACCACCTTAAGCTCCAGTATATTGTGCACGGTGAGCCCATACTTGAGACAGTGCACGCCGCCTGCGTTCTCGGCCACGTTGCCGCCGATGGTGCAGGCAATCTGTGAAGAGGGGTCGGGCGCGTAGTACAGCCCGAGGTGCTCGACGGCCTCGGAGATCGCCAGATTCCGTACGCCTGTCTGAACGCGGGCCGAGCGGCCCGCCGCATCGATCTGGAGTATTTGGTTGAACTTCGCAAGGCTAAGTAAAACAGCGTTCGCGAGCGGTAGCGCGCCGCCGGACAGACCGGTACCCGCGCCGCGGGCGACAACGGGGACGCCTCTCGCGCTACATATGCGCATGATGGCCTGAACTTGCTCTGTCGTCTCCGGGAGCAGCACGGCGAGCGGCAGCGCCCGGTAGGCAGACAAGCCGTCGCACTCGTAGGGGCGCAGCAGCTCCGTCTCGTGCAGAACCGATGCCGGGGGCAAGACCGCGCGTAAAGCGCTTAGCAGTGCATGCTTGTCGGTAGACGGTGCGCTTATGGCTTCGACAGGACTCATGGCGACTCTTGCTATTGGGTGCCTGCATGTCATTATGCACCGCGAGTTCAAAGCCGCCAATTCGGGGCGCGGCGCGCCCGAAACGAAGCACGATGAAAGCAGCCTGGTTCGAGGAGTATGGAGCCGCCCGCGAGGTCTTGGTCGTTGGTGATTGGCCAACGCCGCGGCCCGGGCCTGGCGAGGTGCTGGTGCGCTTGTACAGCTCCTCGGTCAATCCTTCCGATGTGAAGAAGCGCGCCGGATTGCAACCGGCTCTGGATGAGGGGCCGGTGATACCGCACAGCGATGGTGCGGGTGTGGTCGAGGTGGTGGGCGAAGGCGTGACCAAACGGCGCGTTGGCGAGCGGGTCTGGGTGTACCAGGCGCAGTTTCGGCGTCGCTTTGGCACCGCGGCGCAATATGTCGCGCTGCCCGAGACGCGTGTGGTCAGCCTGCCCGACAACGCGGGCTTCGACGTCGGCGCCTGTCTTGGCATACCCGTGATGACGGCGCATCGTTGCGTGTTTGCCGACGGTCCCGTGACCGGGCAAACTGTGCTGGTCACCGGCGGTGCCGGCCGCGTGGGCTACTACGCAGTACAGCTTGCCAAATGGGGCGGGGCGCGGGTGATCGCCACCGTCGGGGGCAACCCCAGTGCAGACGATGCTTGCAAGGCGGGGGCGGACGAGGTTCTGCGCTATGGGCAAGCCGAGCTTGCCGGCGCCGTGTTGGAGGCCACACACGGCAATGGGGTCGACCGGGTCATCGACGTGGAGTTTGGCGCTAACGTCGAAACGAGTAAACAGGTGCTAAAGGCAAACGGTGTGATCGCGACCTATGCATCGAGCGCGGTCCCCGAGCCGGTTATCCCCTTCTATGCGTTCATGTTCAATAACGTGACCCTTCGGATGGTGCTGGTCTACGACATGCCAGAGGCGGCTAAACAGGCGGCGGCGAAGGACATCGAGTCGCTGCTCACCGAGGGTACGCTAGTACATCGAGTCGCCCAGCGGTGGCCGCTCGCCGACGTGGCCGGAGCACACGAGGCAGTGGAGCGCGGGGGCTTGGCCGGCTGCGCCGTCGTCGACATCGAGTAGCCGCGCAACATTGCTGCGCAGGGCGTAATTTGCCCAGCAAAGCGACACGCGAAGGAGCCAACATCATGAGCACGAAACCGGTGGTGGTCGTCACACGAAAGTTGCCAGAGGCGGTGGAGGACCGACTGCGGCGGGACTACGAACCACGGCTAAACGCCGACGACCGCCAATACTCTAGCGATGAGCTCATCGCCTTGCTCGATGGCGCGGTGGCGGTGCTGCCCTGTCACACCGAGCATTTCTCCGCAGATGTGGTCGGCCGCCTGCCAGAAAGCTTGCAGGCGATCTGCAACGTGTCGGTCGGCGTGGACCATGTGGACCTCGAGGCCGCCAAGACGCGCGGAGTGATTGTCACCAATACGCCCGACGTGCTAAGCGATGCGACCGCGGAGATCGCGATGTTGCTGATGCTGGGCGCGGCGCGCCGGGCGAGCGAAGGCGAGCGCCTGGTACGTACGGCCGAGTGGCGTGACTGGAGCCCCGCGTTTATGGTTGGAACCCAGGTCACCGGTAAACGCGTCGGCGTGGTCGGGATGGGTCGCGTAGGGCAGGTTTTTGCTCAGCGCGCGCGCGGCTTCCAGATGGCGGTGCACTATCACAATCGACGCCCGCTCGACGAGCCTTTGGAGCGCGGCGCGGTTTACCACGATTCGCTGGACGCGATGCTGCCGTACTGCGAATTCTTGTCCTTGCACTGTCCGGCGACGGCCGAGACACGGTTTCTGCTCAACCGCGAGCGTATCGAGCGCTTGCCCGACGGGGCAATTGTGGTAAACAGCGCGCGTGGTGCGCTGGTCGATGACGAGGCGCTCATCGATGCGTTGCGCAGCGGCAAGGTCGCTGCCGCCGGTTTGGATGTGTTCAACAATGAGCCAAACATCCACCCGGGCTACAGGGGGCTCGCCAACACCTTCTTACTCCCACATATCGGGAGCGCAACGCGGGAGACTCGCGTTGCCATGGGCGCGAGGGCGCTGGACAACCTCGACGCCATCATGGCGGGGCGCGAGCCGCGCGATAGGGTCGCATAAGAGCCGAGCCGCCCGTATACTATGCGGCGCTGCCGCGCGCCAAGGTAACTGTACAGCCTGTCGGGCCACCGTTTAGACTGCGCCGGTATATACAAAATAACGAAGACTGCGCTCCTGAAGCTGATTTCGCCCACCGTGTCCGCGATGTCGCCCACACAGAGTGAAGCCGAAGGTCCGGGCGGCCTCAAGAAGCTGACCCGGTTGCACGCCGGTAGCGCATTCGTATTGGTAAACAGACCCCTTTGTCGGGTCATTACGTCTAGACGCTGTTCAGGAGGAGTATGCCGATGTCCAACAACAAGCTAAACAAATCAACCCGCCGCAAGTTTCTAAAGGTCGGTGCAGCAGGCGCCGGTGCGACGACCTTGGGTTTCCCGATGATATCGAGGGCGGCCACTACCACCCTCAAGATGCAGGGCTCCTGGGGAGCGAAGGATATCTTCAACGAGATGGCCGAGGAGTACGTGACACGCGTCAACGCGATGTCGGGTGGCAGCTTGAAGATCGACTACCTGGTGGCCGGGTCCGTGGTCAAGCCCTTCCAGGTCCAAGACGCCGTACACAAGGGCGTGCTCGATGCGGGTCATACCGTGACTGCGTATTGGTATGGAAAGCACAAGGCGGCCTCTTTGTTTGGCACGGGCCCCGTCTTCGGCGCGAATGCGTCGCAGATTCTTGCCTGGATCCACAAGGGCGGCGGCAAAGAGCTGTACCGCGAGCTGACCCAAGACATGTTGGGTTTGAACACTGTCGGCTTCTTCTGCATGCCCATGCCCACGCAGCCGCTGGGCTGGTTCAAGTCACCGGTCAAGGATGTCGAGGACCTCAAGGGTCTGAAGTACCGCACGGTGGGTCTCGCGACCGACATCATGCAGGGCATGGGTTTGAAAGTGACACAGCTGCCCGGCGGTGAGATTGTCCCCGCGCTGGAGCGTGGTGTCATCGAGGCATTCGAGTACAACAACCCCACCTCTGACAGCCGCTTCGGTGCGCAGGATGTGAGCAAGACCTACATGATGGGTAGCTACCATCAGGCCGCGGAGTTTTTCGAGATTACCTTCAACAAGAGCAAGTTCGACGCGCTGCCGGCCGAGCATCAGGCGATTCTCGAGTATTCGGCGGAGGCGGCGAATACGGCCAACTACGCGACGGCGATGGACAACTACTCGCGCGACTTGCAGAAGATCATCAAGGACGACGGTGTCAACGTGTATCGCACGCCGCAGTCGGTGATGGACGCGCAGCTCAAGTCCTGGGACAAGGTGCTCGAGAAGCTGAACAAGGACCCCTTCTTCAAGAAGGTCGTCGACAGTCAGTACGAGTGGTCCAAGCGCGTTGCTTTCTACGACCTCAACAACAGCGCCGACTACCGGCTTGCCTTCGAGCACTATTTCCCTGGCCAGCTGAAGTAGGTTCAGAGCGCATACAGTCTCGAGCGGGTTTGGCCGCGGGGAGGTGCTTGGCACCTCCCCGCCATCTCGTGAAAGGCGAGCTAACCCGCAAGCGTGTATCGATGACCGGCCTGAGGCCGCATGAATAGATTTCTCTTTTTTATAAACAGCCTGAGCACGTGGGTGGGTAAAGCGTTCGCGTGGTGCATTCTGGTGCTCACGCTGGGGACCACCTACGAAGTCTTCATGCGCTACGTGTTGCGCGAGCCGACCGATTGGGCATTCGACATGAGCTACATCATGTACGGGGCGTTGTTCATGATGGGCGGGGCCTACACCTTGTCTCGCGACGGGCACGTGCGCGGGGATATCATCTACCGCTTGTGGCGGCCGCGAATCCAGGCCGGGATCGAGTTGACCCTTTTCCTCTTGTTTTTCTTTCCCGGGATGGGGGCGTTGATCTATGCGGGCTTCGACTACGCCGGTGAGTCCTGGAGCTATATGCCCTTCGGCCCCGCGGGTCCACGAGGAGAGATCAGTATCAACAGCCCGGCGGGCGTCCCCGTCTCGCCGCTGAAAACCATCTTACCGGTCGCGGCTTGTTTCCTTTTCTTGCAAGGCATTGCGGAGTGCGGGCGCTGTATCGTCTGTCTGCGAACAGACGCATGGCCGCAGCGGGTGCATGACGTGGAGGAGCTGGAAGAGCAGCTGCTCAAGCAGATGCAGGAGAGCGAGCAGCGCCTCGAGCGTGAGCTCCATCTTGGCGAGCAGCGCGATGAGGAGGGTAAATGACCGACCCCCAAGTCGCTCTCCTCATGCTGGGGCTGCTTCTTTTTACGATCCTGCTCGGGTTTCCGATCGCCTTTACCTTGATCGCGATGGGTACCGGATTTGGCTTCTACGCCTATTACCGCCCCGAGCTCGGTTTTTTTGACAACATCATTTTCGACTTGCTCGTCAATCAGACCTACGCGGTGATGACCAACGACGTGCTGGTGGCGGTGCCCTTGTTCTTGTTTATGGGCTACATCGTCGAGCGTGCCAACATTGTCGACCGGCTGTTCTTCAGCCTAAACATCGCCGCCCGCCATATACCAGCGTCGATGGCAGTCGCCGCGCTCGCGACCTGTGCGTTGTTCGCGACCGCTGTCGGAATCATCGGCGCGGTCGTGACGCTCATGGGGCTGCTGGCGTTTCCGGCATTGCTCAAGGCGGGTTATGACGAAAAATTCTCTGCCGGCGTCATCTGCGCCGGCGGCTGCTTGGGTATTCTCATACCACCGAGCATCATGCTCATCGTATACGCAGCCACCGCCGGCGTTTCCGTCGTCAAGGCATATGCCGCGGCGATTTTTCCGGGAATACTGTTGGCCGGTATGTATATGGTCTACGTCATAGGCCGCGGCATTCTCAATCCAAAGATTGCGCCCAAGCCGCCAAAAGAACAGACCGACATGCCGCTGCCCGAGCTGCTTTGGATGCTGGTGACGTCCTTTATTCCCCTGGCCCTTTTGATCATGGCGGTGCTGGGCGCCATCCTGTTTGGTCTGGCGACGCCCACGGAGGCGGCTGCGGTGGGTGCCTTTGGGGGCTTGGTGCTCGCCGCGTCCTACCGCGCGCTGACTTGGGGTCGTTTAAAAGAGTCCGTCTATCTCACCGTGCGCACCTCGGCCATGGTGTGCTGGCTCTTCGTGGGTTCCTGGACCTTTTCCTCGGTGTTTTCGTATCTGGGAGGCGAGCAGCTCATCGAGGAGTTCGTGCTCGGGCTCAATCTTTCGCCCGTGACCTTCTTGATCATCGCTCAGCTCATCATCTTCGTGCTGGGATGGCCGTTGGAATGGAGCGAGATCATCATTATCTTCGTGCCCATTTTCTTGCCCCTGCTCGAGCCATTCGGGATCGACCCGCTGTTCTTCGGGATCCTGGTGGCCTTGAACTTACAAACATCGTTTATGACGCCGCCGATGGCGATGGCCGCCTATTACCTAAAAGGGGTAGCGCCCCCGCACATCGAGCTCGTGCAGATCTTCAAGGGTTGTTTCCCGTTCTTGTTCGTCGTTCTGATCGCCATGGTGCTGCTGTACAACTTCCAGGGGATCGCGCTGTGGCTGCCGGACTATATCTACACGTTCCGTTATTAGCCTAAATCCTTCCGGGCTCCGTATTGATGAATCTGTGTGACCTGACCGCCGCGCAACTGGTCGAGCTGCTGAGCGCCGGTCAAGTCTCGTCCGCGGACATCGTGCAAGCGTGTTTGACAAAAGTCGACGAGCTCGATTCGCGCGTGCACGCATGGGCGTATTTGGACCCCGAGTATACGCGCGAGCAGGCGCGCCGGGCCGACCAGGCCAGACAAGCCGGTCAGCCGCTGGGACCGCTGCACGGGGTGCCGGTCGGTGTCAAAGACATTTTCGATACGCACGACATGCCGACCGAGGACGGGACCGTGCTCCATGCGGGACGTACCCCGGCGCAGGATGCCACCGTCGTGGCCAAGCTTCGTGCAGCGGGCGCTATCGTCTTTGGTAAGACGGCGACGACCGAGCTCGCCGTGTTTACACCGGCGAAGACGACCAATCCCCACGACCCGCAAAGAACGCCGGGTGGCTCCTCCAGCGGTTCGGCGGCCGGCGTAGCCGCGCACATGGTGCCACTGGCGCTCGGGACCCAGACCGCTGGCTCGGTGATCCGGCCGGCATCGTATTGTGGTATTTGTGGTTTCAAACCCAGCCGTGGTTTGATTTCACGCCACCGCGTGCTGCAGCAGAGCCGCACGCTCGACCAGGTGGGTGTGTTTGCCCGCACCGTGGCCGATGTCGCGTTGCTGGCCGATGTCCTTATCGGGTTCGACGAGCATGACCCCGACACGCGGCCGCGGGCGCCCCCCAGGCTGTTTGCGACGGCCGCCGAGGCGCCACCGCTGACGCCGCATCTAGGTTTCTGCAAGACCCCGCTTTGGGACCTCGTCGCCCCCGACGCCCGCGCGGCGTTCGAGGAGCTGGGTGAGTTTCTGGGTGAGGGTGTCAATCCGCTTGAGCTACCCTCGGCGTTTGGGCACGCGATTGATTCGCATCGCACGGTGATGGAAGCGGATATTGCGCTCAGCTTTGGACGCGAGTTCGATAGGGGCGGGGACCAACTGAGCCCGCTGTTGGGTGAGATGATCCAGCGCGGCCGGTCGACCCTCGCGGTCGATTACAACCGGGCGCTCGAGCACCGGGCGCTGCTCAACGCGCTGCTGGACGACGTCTTTCGCGACTACGATGCGCTTCTCACCCCGGCGACGACGGGTGAGGCCCCGCTGGGTTTAGCGTCCACCGGGAGCCCGGCGCTGTGCTCCATTTGGACACTTTGTGGCGTCCCCACGGTGACGCTCCCCTTGCTGTACGGTGAGCACGGGATGCCGATCGGCGTGCAGCTGGTCGGCCCGCGCCACGACGACGCGCGCTTGTTGCGCACTGCGCATTGGCTGGTAAAGCTTGTGGAAGAAAGCGCTGACGAACAGGTATAGTGACGCGCATGGGAGTTCAAAAACATGATTAACGCGATCACGGGTGCGGTCGCGCTCGCGCTCCTCGTATGCTTTCTCGGCTACTACATGTTGCTCGTGATGGCGCCGCCGCTGTGGATTATTATCGGCCTCATTCTCGTGCTGTTTGCATGCGACTTCGTGCAGTCGCTTCGCGAAGCGGCCAAGGAAACACCTAACGGCGCCTCTTAGCAGCCGGGGGTCGGCACGTTTCCCAGGATCTCTGTTCGACCGCCCACCCGCCGTCGCAAAAAGCGAGTCCCGTTGCAAATCCAGGCTAGTCTTATAGAGTCTTCTTCTTGCTGCCTGGTGTGGAACGGGGCTTGAGAGTCCAACGGCCATATCGTATTTGGCACGCGCTCGGTGTCGCGCTGTGCCTGCTCGGCGCGCTCGGCGGGTGCGCCAAGACCGACACGGCCGCGCTGCGCTTCGCTCTGGCATCGGCGCCGGTCACGCTGGACCCACGCTTTGCCACCGACGCGACCTCCGACCGTATCAACCGATTACTTTATGCCCGGCTGGTCGATTTTGACACGCGCTTTCGCCCCGTCCCGTCCATGGCGACATGGACTCGGGTCAACCCGATGCGATACCGGTTTCATCTGGGTGCGGAGCAACGTGAGCTACCAGACGGTGGGCGCCTGGATGCGCGAGATGTGCACGCAACCTACGAGTTCATCTTGGACCCCGCGAACGCGTCTCCGCATCGTGGCTCCTTGGACGTCATTGCGTCGATACAGGTCATAGACGACGATACCATCGATTTTCTTCTGTCGGCCCCCGACCCTTTGTTTCCCGGGCGCCTGGTGGTGGGTATTCTGCCCGCTGCGCTGATACGTGACGGGCACCCATTCAACCGCCAGCCGGTTGGCAGCGGTCCCTTCGAGTTTGTGGAGTGGCCCGAGGAGGGGCGCCTGCGCGTGCGCAGACGCGCCGACCGGCAGATAGTCGAGTTCTTACGCGTACCGAACCCGACAGTGAGAGTGCTAAAGCTCGTGCGCGGTGAGGTCGACATGCTGCAGGGCGAGCTACCCTTCGAGCTGGTCTCGTGGCTGGAGGGACGCGACGACATGGCAATCCAAAAGGGGCGCGGCACCACCTTTGCCTATCTTGGGTTCAACATGGAAGACCCCGTCGTCTCGAACAAGGCTGTGCGTCTTGCCATTGCCCACGCGCTGGACCGCGATGCGATTATCTCCCATGTATTTGGGGATGCGGCGCGTCCTGCGAGCGCATTGCTACAACCCGACCACTGGGCGGGCAGCCGAGACCTCCCACTGCTCGCCTATGACCCGCAGCGGTCCCGAGATTTGCTGCGCGAGGCGGGGCTTGTCGGCCACCAGGCACCGCATATTGTCTACAAGACCTCGAGCGACCCGTTTCGTATCCGTCTCGCAACAATCATCCAAGACCAGCTCGCCGATGTAGGCGTCGAGGTCGACATTCAAACGTACGACTGGGGCACTTTTTATGGCGACATCAAAGCCGGGCGGTTTCAGATGCACAGCCTGGCTTGGGTTGGGGTGAAGATGCCCGATATTTTCCGCTATGTTTTTCACAGTGGATCCGTTCCACCGCAGGGTGCGAATCGCGGCCGCTTTGCGAGCGAGGTTGCGGACCGTCTGATCGAAGAAGCAGAGATGCAACAAGACTTGGCGGACCAGGCACTTCGTTTTCGTGAGCTCCAGCGCTATTTGCTGCGTGAGCTGCCCTATGTGCCACTGTGGTACGAGGACAACGTGTTTGTTGCCCGCAAGGATGTCATCGGGTTTCGCGTTGCAGCAGATGGCAACTATGATGCTCTTGCAGATGTTTACCGTCACAAGAGCTAAGTGGAGAAGGTGTTTGGTGTGTTTCTTGCTCGACCCAGGCGGTCATAGACGTTTAGCGATGGCAAAACGCCACGGCATCTCAGACCCGGTGCTGAGCGATGCACACGCCGCTTAAGCGCGCGTCCCTAACGGAGTCTTCCCGGCGAGCGGGCGAAGCTCAGCTGCTGGAGGTCGATCTGGCGCAGCAGTGGCTACGCTTTAGCGCCGCAGGCGAAACGCCTTTCGAGTGTCGCGTGTCCACGGCAAAGAACGGGCCTGGCGAAGAGATGGGTAGCGAGTGTACCCCGCGTGGATGGCACGTGGTCCGGGCAAAGATCGGCGCTGGGTGTCCGCTAAACACCGTATTTGTCGGCCGCCGCCCAACGGGCGAAATCTACACGCCGGAGCTCGGGCGTGCCTATCCGGACCGCGATTGGGTGCTAAGCAGGATACTGTGGCTGAGTGGTCTCGAGGTCGGTCGCAACCGGCTGGGTACGGTCGACACCATGCGCCGTTACATCTACTTTCATGGTTGTCCCGACGGCGTGCGTCTAGGTGTCCCCGACTCGCATGGCTGTATCCGCATGCGAAACAAGGATATTCTGCGCTTGTTCGACCAAGTGGAGGTCGGCGCGCGAGTGCTCATCAGCTAGCCGCCCTGGCACCTGCGAGCTGCGCATGAGGATACGAGCGAGGTGTTGCATTCCGGTCGTCCTCCAACCAAACCAGCAGGTCATAGTACCGCCGGATGTTCTCCACGTAGCGGACTGCCTCATGACCTCGCGCATAACCGTAGCGCGTCTTCTTGTACCACTTTTTCTTGCTGAGCAGCGGTAAGTGCTGTTTTACGTCCGACCACTTGTCTGGGTCCGCGCCTTGGCTCGCGGTTAGCTTACGCGCGTCTTCGAGGTGACCCATGCCAATGTTATAGGCGGCGAGCGCAAGCCAGGTGCGGTCGGGCTCGGCGATACGTTGCGGTATCCGTCGCTTGATCTCGGCAAAGTACTTGGCGCCGCCGTGGATGCTTTGTACCGGGTCGTTTCTGTTTCCGACGTTGACCTGTTTTGCCGTCGCTTTTGTGAGCATCATGAGCCCGCGTACACCCGTTGGCGACACCGCGTTCGCGCGCCAGTGCGACTCCTGGTAGCCGATCGCGGCCAGCAGACGCCAGTCGATATCATTGGCCGTGCCGGCCTTCCAGAACTCGTCCGCGTAGCTTGGTAGACGTGTCTCGACGTGCTTCATCAGCTTGCGCGTCTCCACGTAGTCGAAGCTCTCGACATGACCATAGTGCCGTTCCATCAGTTGCGCGAGGATGCCGTTGCGCCGAATGCGGCCAAAGTATTGGATGGCGGCTACGTAGAGCGAATCATCGGTGTGTGCTGGAAACGCCCATGCAATCGAGCGGCGCGCATCGAAATCGAAGGCGACGCGAATCTCCGGATAATAACGCTGTGTTAGCGCGACCTCATTGGAGTCCGCAACCGTATAGGCAATCTCCCCATGCCAAACCGAGGCAAGCATCTCGTCACTATCGAACCGGCGGTTTTCCAACCAGTGGAGGTCTGGATACTCGCGGCGCAAAGTCTTCAACGTCCGCGTGTGGCTGCTGTCGGCAACCACCTCGACAAGCTTGCCGCGCAGATCGGCCGGCGAGCTTGGACGCGTATTGCCTTGGCGGAAAATGAGCTGTTCGGTGATCTCTTGGTAAGAAGGTCCAAAGCGCACCATGGTTTCGCGCTCCGGAGTGATGCTCAGACCCGCGGCGGCCAGATGGGCGTCTCGTTGCACCAGACGCTGCAACACATCGCGGGGACTGTCCGCGAGCACCAGTTCCAGCTCCACGCCCAAGTCGTCCGCAAAACCCTTTGCCAGGTCATACTCGAGACCGGTAGGCCCGGTGGCACCCTCGTAATACGCCGTGGGGTTGTTGCGTGTTAGAACACGCAGCACGCCATCCTCGTGGACCCGCTCCAATACGTCGGGCGGCCCCGAGAAAAGCAAGCTAAACAAACCCACCAGTATGACGGTCAGAAAATCCAATTCGTCAGCCACCTTGTCCGCAGACACTATCAACCAAGGCGCGCCGTTCCCACTAGCGTACAGCGGCGCAATGTGTCGCGCGGCTAAGTTAGACGACCGGGCGGTAGGTATTGTTGCACACTGTCACACATCGTATCCTTCCCTTTACGGAGAGGTACCGAAGCGGTCATAACGGGCCCGACTCGAAATCGGGTAGCGGGGGTAACCCGCACGTGGGTTCGAATCCCACCCTCTCCGCCAACTGGTAACCAGTAGTCTCTACTAATCAGTAAGTTATGTATGGATTAGATGGATTGGTCCCCCATTTGGCCCCCCGTATGCGTGTGCTACGTTGCCTTTCGGGGCACTTCGCCCCCCCCTACCTTTGAGTGATTGCCGGATCCGTCTCCCTTAAGGCATGGATACGGAGGGGCTTCTTCTTGGTTTCAAGAGCGCCCTTGGCCCGGGTTAGGTCCAGGACTAGCTGCAAGACTCACATCGTCGGAGCAGCCCAGCAGGGTGTGGCGGGTCAAAGCACTTGCGTGTAGGCTGACGGCGCCGGGATTTGTGGTCACCCCATCGAAAATGCGGTACGTGCACAATCATTGTTACGGAAACCAAAGTCCACATGGCATCCAGTTCTTTACCGCCCGACCAGTCACTAGATGACGTAGTCATTCGGATAAAGAAGACCTATAGCAACCCGAACGTCCGGACGATTACGCAGGTCGTACTGAAGGAAGGGCCCAGGGCTTTTCGGATCGCCACATTGCTTGAACTAATCAACCCGAATACTGACGAGTTTCACCACTACTCGTTGAAGATTGATCACATCGACAGAACAACAACCGGATGGTTTGCTAAGCCCGCCAAATCGATTCGACTTGAAGGAAAAGAGCCAGACGAGATTGAACGGCTCTACCGGTTCCTCCACGCGATTTACGACGACAAACTTACCGGAGAGACAGGGGAGTTACATCTTGTTCGTTCCGATGATTACGCGAAGCTAGAGCAACTGCTTGAATCCCTCCCAAATCTCGCAGTTACCGACAAGCTTCAACTTGTAAAGAATGTCCTAGCTCGATTGGATAGCGCAGAATCAACAGTTTCGGATTTTGTCTCCGCCTTTGAGGGAAGTAGTGACGAGACCATACGGAATATCGCAGCCGCTTCGCGGCTGGTCGACTACAGGAAAGCCGTTCATGCACTCAAGGACATGGTCGCAAATCCTGCCACGCAAGAGAACGAGTATCAGATACATTTAGAACGAAATCCGTGGATGTTTGGCTCCGAGTACAGCGAGCTTCTGCCTCGTCGCACCTGGACACGTGATGACCGCTTGGATTACATGCTTCGCAAGACAGTCGATAACTACCTCGAAATCGTAGAAATAAAGACGTCCTTTCCTGAACCTTTGTTTATCTACGACCGAGAACGTGATTGTTATTACCCATCTTCTAAGCTCTCGCCAGTAATCGGTCAGGTGACCCGATATATCGAGGAGGTAGAGCGAAATCGGGACTCGATTCTTGCAAAAGATAATGTAGATACGCTGAAAATCCGGGCAAGAGCAATAGTCGGGCGAGACCATTCGCCTGAAGAGCAGGCTGCGTTGCGTAATTTAAACGCGCACCTGCACAGAATAGAAATAATTACTTTTGACCAGCTTATCCGAATAGCTGAGCGTGTCATCTCCATTTTTCCCTCAGTAGACGCGTACGTGACCAACGAAGAGGTTCCTGATTACGACATGCCTTTCTAGTGCAGTAAGTCCGTGCTGTTTGCGAATGGCGCGGGGTTTGTAGGTCATTACAAACGCGCCTAGCGTGAATTCCAGCGGGATGAATCGTGGGGCTCATCGTGTTCCAGCACCCTCGGCAGCTTCCCTGAATAACACCTTCAAGAGTCGGGGGACGAACTCCCTAAGGAAAGACAAGTTGCCTTCTACATCGAGGTCGCCCGGGTGTCCCTCATGCAATAACTTGCTGCGCAGGTTATACGCTTTGCCTAGCTGGGTCCGGATGTTGTCTGGGTCACCGAGTTCTGGATTGCGTGACACGACAGATAAGACCTGGGTGCGCAGGGTTGCACCGATGCTTTCAGTCTTCAGGTTTCCTACATTACAGAGTAAACGGTCGATCTGGCTCCACTCGGTCGACTCGGTCTCATAATTATCTCGACATGCTTTGACGGCGGCTCTAGCTTTAGTGAGCGCATCATTCGAACACTTTGGGATTTCCTGCTTCGCAAGAAGAGACTCAAGCGACGAGACGAGCGTGAGCAATTGGGCGTTGTCGCTAAGTTCGAAGCGGTACGCTGCATAGAGCTCAATAGCCAGTTTCAGTTTATCGTTTTTGATTACCTCTGGTAGACGTTCAAGTGCCAGCGTCTGGCCTAGCGAATGAAAGAAATCCTCGATACTTATACTGATTTCCACAGAGCCTCGCCCAGTCTCCCACCGAGTAAGCCGCTTGTGTTCTGGCCGAATCAGCGCCACGTCGGCGTTGTAAGCGCCGTCCGTATCGGACCAGCCAGTCGCCTCGGCGATGTGCCAAATTGGGCTTGATTCGGTAATGGGTATGGGGGTCGTAAATAGCTTCGGGGTCCCAAAATCCTTCGGGTAGTCCACGCCAGCGCCATACCTTAGGGATAACCACAAGAGGCAGCCACGCAGGCAGTTGATGTGTAAAGCCGCTGCCTCTTCAGAGGTGAATGGCCCTGAAGAGAGGGCATAGAGATTGTGAAGCTTCTCTAGCGTGAGATTGAACGGGCCTTTGGTCGAGGTAACTGGTTCCTCGATAGGGGCAAGCTTGACTCCCGGCGCCAATACGAACGGCAGATAGGCAACATACCGCTCGGGGCCATAGCCCTCAGTTCCCTGGGAAATCGCGAAAATCATGCCATCAATATAAAGTCAGTCACCGGCAGAACCAAAGGAAGGGCGTTTAGCGGTGATTCAGCATCACTACCCCCACGTTGGATGGGACCCGTTCGTTCGGCCAAGGGTGCGTCCACCGCTCTGTAAGCACACATCTTCAGCCCTGCTGAGAATCGTTCCGACTCTTGGTCACACGCCAAAGCAGAAAACCAACCGGAACCCCGTACAGCGTGACGGCTAGGCAAACGATGCCGCCGATGTGGTAGCGCAGTGGTAAATGCATGCGGGCAGTGTAGCGACAAACAAAACCCGGCACATGGCCGGGCTATGTATACAAAATCAAAAGACGATTGCCTTGAGCGTGCATGCTACGCCTACGTGCGAACGCTAAGCCTGCAAGGCCGAGACCGATGAGGGCGAGGGTGACGGGTTCGGGGACCGATGCTTGTAGGGGAGTGTATGTACCTATGGGGAATGGAGTCGCTGCGGTCGCGTTAACCGTCTCACCATCCAGCGCATTAGGTCCACTGAAGCTCCAGTTCGCCAGCATGAAATTTGTTCCATCAGGGCCTGTGCCGTCGTTACGGTAGGCCCATCCATCCATGTACTCCCAAGGTTGCCCTGTACCGTCTACATTAATCTCGCCGAAAACGTCGATAACACTGCCGTTCCAAAAAAGCTCGATGGCGTCATCTCCATTGATTGATGCAGAGGAGTGTGGCGAATAGGTAGGTGCAAAACCAAAAAAGTTCTGGAATCCGGCGGCCTCAGTCGCGACATAGAGAAATGTCCC